>OHSH01000318.1_pt1 | contig 29533 bp, 23 predicted proteins | sample 1578611 | NCBI WGS metagenome assembly OHSH01 (sample SAMEA3879576, study PRJEB24766) | human gut metagenome | biome: human-associated habitat; feature: feces | place: USA | collected 1985/1987 | reverse complement strand
GAGGGTGCCGGAAACCTTGTAGGTCTTGCCGGGTGTCACGTTCATGTAATGGACGGTATCGACGATGGTGGCATTATCCTCACCGATGAGGTTCTTATCACCATCAAGGGCATCCGTTGCGGTAGTGGAGAGCTTGGGCTTCGTGATGATGACAGTCTGGCCGGAATCATTCACGTCGGCATGGGAAGCAATCTCATTGTCGTTGTAGGACAGGGACTCGAAGGCAACGAGAGAGGTACCTTCCTTGAGCGAACTGCCATCGAAGTAGAAGGTCACATCGACGTTTCCGTAGGAGTCCTCTGCGGTAAAGTTTGCTTCCGCAGTGACGGGGGTACCGTCCTTGTCTTTGAATACCTTCTTCGTGACCTTTCCGTTCTTGTCAAGAACCTTCTCGTAGAGGGTACCGATGACCTTGTAGGTCTTGCCGGGGGTCACGTTGTTGTAGTGGACGGTATCGCGGACAGCGACATTTTCCTCACCCGTAACCGTCTTGTCACCGTCGGCAGCATCGACGGCGGTGGTGCCGATAACGGGAGCCTTCACGGTAACGGTCTGGTCAATGTCGTTGATATCCTTGTGGTCGGCAATCTCGATACCGTTCGTGGCAACAGTCTCGAAGGCGACGAGCTTGGTGCCGGTCTTGATGCCGCTGGCATCGAAGGTGAAGGTCACGGTCGCGGTACCGCTTTCGGCATCTGCCGTGAACTCCGCAGTCGCGGTGACGGGGTTGCCGTCGGCATCCACGAAAGCCTTCTTGGTGGACTTGTCCATAAGGGTTCCCGTGAGCGTGTAGGTCTGCCCGGCGGTAAGCCCGGTGTAACGGACATAATCGGTAACGGTAACATCACCCTCAGCGGTGACGGACTTGCTATTGTCCGCATCGCTCACGGCGCTTGTCGAGAGCTTCGGCGTGAACACGGTCACCTGCTGGGAAACGTCGGATTTGTCCCTATGCTCGGCGAGCTTCGCACCCTTTGCATCGGTAAGCGTCTCATAGACCACGAGGGTCTTCCCCTTGAGGTCGTAGGAATCGAAAGCGTAGTCAAGCGTGACGGAACCTGCGGAGTCCTCAGCCGTGAAGGTCTTCTCGGCAGTGATAGCCTGACCGTTAACCGTGACGGCATCGCCGGTAGCGGCATCATGCAGCTCACCGATGACGGTGTAGGTCTTACCCGCGACGAGATGGCTGTACTCTACCTTGTCGGAAATCTTGACGGTGCCGACCCCAACGTAATGGTCGCTATCAGAAGCGTCGTAGGCGGTGGTGTGGATTTCCGGCTCCGGGTCATCGAAGGTGCCGAGGTCGATGGTCTTGGCATCACGGGTCACAGTAACAGTCGTGTTGATGAGCGCATAGCCCTCATTAGCAGAGCAGCGAAGCTCTTCGACGGAATAGGTGTCAAAGGGCAGGGCACCGAGCTTGTTGTCCGCCTTGACGGCATCGGAGGTGGAAGTGGTGCCGTTCCCATCGAGCACGCTGTTGTTGCCGAACCAGAAACCGGCGTTAGCATCGAGCTTCGTGCTGTCGATGGTGTCGCTTGCGGTCAGCGCCCAATCGTTCGCGTTGGTGTTCGAGTCATGCGCGTTCCAAGAGGACGCGGAGCTGAAATAGCCGTTCTCGTCGGTCACGGCGATGTGGGACTCGCCGGTTGTGAGGGAGGTCACCTTGAAGGGCACGCCTGCAAGGCGGTCGGAACCGTTGTCGGCTTTCTTAGTGAACTCGATATCGGAACGGTAGACCTGCTCGGCAACCTCCGGGGCATTGTAGGTGATAACACCTTCAACGGAATTGTTTTCCTGAATCTTCTGGAAAGACACTTCATCAGACTTTACGTAGCCCATTGGGGCTTTAGTCTCACGTATTACAACGGTGCCACGTGGAAGTGCAGGAGTCCCATCAAGTCGATACCAGAAGGCATCGCCAGAGACAAAATGAGCAATGTCAAAGCTACAGAAACCGTTGGAGTCTGTACTAAACGTCCAAGAACGCGTTGGCTTTACGTCGGCGTTCTTAAGGTCATCGTAGCTCTTGTAGTCAAGGGTGGCGTAGTAATCGACGGTGAACTCGGCACCTGCAAGGGTGGCGGAACCCTGCGGGAGGTTACCGGCGCCGTTATAGGTCTTCTGTCCGTCGTATTTACCGAGAAGCATACTCATAGGGTCATTTGCGGGATTGTCGCTGACTGAGAGCTTCACAGGCGAGGATTCGCGATTCGCACCGGAAACATCTGCGGTGTAAACCTGCGAATCGGTGAAATATCCCTTGGGAGCCTTGGTCTCCTTCACATAGTAGCGTCCGGGGTTGAGCGAGACGGTGTTCGCGTTCCCGCTTGCGTTCGTCGTAAGGGTCGCTACCTTGTTCGAGCAGTTGGAGTCAGTGTAGACTCCATATTCGGCACCTGCGAGAGAGTAGCAGTCATTGGCATCGGTAAGGGTCTTATTTGAGGAGTCCTTATGCAGTGTCAGATATCCCTTGTGCAACGTCTTGATGACACGGTAGTAGCGAACGGGATACTTGGGCGTGATTTTGGAAATCACGTTGCCGCCTGCGGAGTTCGGGAAATAGCCCTTTACAATTCCGTCCGCGTGGCTGGAAGAGTGCCAGAAAAGGTCTTCCGAGCTGTTGCTGCCCCAGAAGAAGCCGATATGGCAGTCTGAATTGCTATGATTCCAGTCAGCCGGCTCCATGTAGATGAGATCGCCCTTCTCAAGGATACCGGACGCGAGCATCTGCTCTTTGGAGCCGAATGTGTAGCTGACGGCATTGTTGTCGCGACAATACTCATCCCATTTATATGCGTTCGTCTCGTTACCCCTGTTGTAGCCGTCCTTGGCGGTATAGTTTCCGATGATGGATGTATCCGCTCCACAGGCACGGAGGACGGCAACCACAAAACCGGTACAGTTCATATAGGCACCGCTACCGTACTCGCCCTTCGGTTTCCAGCAGTCCCAAGTGTCGATTGCGCCGCCCTCGCCATGAGGCCCTTTGTTGCCGTATGGCGTGGTGAGGTAATACTCGTCGTTCTCGTGCTGGGAGAGCACGGACTCGACCGTCTTGGTGGCACCGAGTGCTTGGTCGATGGTCTGACCGGCAGCATAGGCGCTAACACCCGATTTCTGCGCGGCATAGGCAAGCCCGGTGGGGCAGGCCGATTGGAAGATGAGCACTGCGGTCATGACCGCAGTGAGCACCTTAGATTTCTTGATTCGTCCGAGAATCTTCATGTGTTCTTTTCTCCTTCCTTGTTTGCGTGGTTTTCTGTAGCTTCGTTGGTGGTTCGTTTGAACTGCGTTTCTCATTTCGTTCTATCTCTAACCGAAGTCATATCCGCCGATAGCTCCGGTGTTGTCTTCCTCGTTTTGACCTTCCCCGTCATCGTCCACGAAACCATCGTCCTGAGAGATTTCTGCATCGCGGATGCGCTCGATGGCGGATTCGGTGTAGCCCATGATGCGGGCAATCTCATCATCCGAGTACGTCGGGTGCGCGTGCTTCAAGTAGTCGAACACGGCGATGGCGCGACGGTTGATGGACTGCACCGTGGCATCGGAGTAGCACAGCTGCTCCATGGCGAAGAACCGCTCGCCGTTTATCAGCTCATCGCCCTCCCGCCACAGGAGCTTTTCGCCGTCCTTCTTGAGCCAGACCACATCGTCCAGCTCATCTGGCGAGACGAGGAGCATGGCGCTCCCGACCTGACGGGTGGCGGCGGGAACCTTGGTGCCCTCAAGGGTCACCTGCCCGCCTGCGTGCTGCGGATTTCCGTCATACCAGTGCTCTGCGAGGATGATGCCGTTTTCCTCAAGGGCACCGAGGTAGAGGTTCCAGTCGGTAAGGATGTTCGTTCCCTTCGCGCGGAACGGCTCGGAGTTCGTCTGGGCAGATGAGTCGAACTTCTCGTAGCGGAAGGACTTGTAGAGCACCTCGATTACCATGAACTGTCACCTCTTTCCTCTGTACTACTGGGCAATATCCTGTCCGGTTCGCGACTTGGTGGACTTGGCGGGGTCATCGCCTGCAGGGCCTCGGCCCGGCTCAGCCCCTTGTCCAGATAATACTGGGTCTTTTTGTTGTAGAGCCCTTCCTGATACTTCACGCTGCGGTAGCCGCTCTGCATCCAGATGGTCACGCCGTCCTTTGCGGCGGCACGCTCTGCGGCTTTTTCGGCCTTATAGGAGTCCTGCGCCACCTTGAGTGCGTGGGTGAGGTCGGTGGCCTTCACCTCGTAGCGCTGATACGGGTGCTCGGCATCGTCCTTCTTCCCCGTCCAGATGGGCACCGGCTCGTCCTTCTTGAACGAGACCGTGGCGCGTCCCTTCTCAAGCATGTCCTTCTTCATGTAGTCGGAGAGGAACACATCGGTCGAGAAGCCGCTCACGTCGATGCCGTTCACCTTCGTCCCCTTGGGGAAGGAAACGAAGCACTTCTCGAAGGTGCGCCCGTCATTTGCCTGAAACTCGTGGGGCGTGAGGAAGGCGGCGGGCATGTTGATTTTGGCGTAGTTGTCTGCCTTGGGAGCCTGCTCTGGCTCCGGTGTCTTCTTGGGCATGTTTTTTCATCCTTTCTGTCTGTGCGGAACGGGTAGTCCCGCGCGGTGTGTATACGGTACCCGATTTTAGCACAATGGTATGTTTTGGCTGCTTGGGATAGCTGTCGGCGAACGGATGCAAGTCCGGTTCGAGAGAAAGCGGCTCATGCCTATCGCACCCCCTTCACATGGTTCGTGGGTTGTTCCGCGCGGGTCGTATCGCAGGTTTCGAGCACGGCGCTCCCGGAAGCGCAGTCATGGGATTCGGCGTTCAGGTCGTAACCGCTTTCCAAGGCATCCGTGAACTCGCTACCGTATACGTTTTCGAGTGCCGCGTGGCACGCGCCCCGCATTTTGGCAAGGCTGCTGTGGTCTGCCGATGCGAACTCGTTTAAGTCGCGCATGTTGCCCATGACTTCGGTATCGAAGGTAAAGGCCGGGTAGGAGCAGAACCCCGAACGCATGAACTGGCCGGTGAAGGCTCCGAGCTGGGAGATTTTCGAGAGCATCGCTTCTCCCATGTTATTGGTGTCGAGGAAAACGGTCGCGTCCTGTTGCAGCGGGGAACCGAAGTTCACGGTGACGCTGCTCCAAGGCTGTCCGAACGATTCGTCGGTCGGGTCGGAGAGATAGGCGGTCACTGCAAGGTTTCCGTCCGCATAGGACTCCTGTACAAGCTCGACCTGCTGGGTGTATCCAAAAGCATCGAAGGAGAACTCAATGCCCGATTTCTCACTGTCGTTTCCTTGCAGGTTCCCGGAAAGCATGTCCGGGGAGAGCGGTATGGCAGGGCGGTCTGGTGCGGAAGTGGTCGTATCGTAGGGTACTTCCGGGGTCTGGGCTTCGGGCGCGTGGGGCATGGAAGCCTGCCCGAAATCCATGTTTCGGATATCCTCGGGAAGCATATCCGGTGATAGGAGTGTTGCCATGTCATTCCTTCCTTTCTGCCGCTACCTGCGGCCTTTCTTCGTGGGTTTTCTCGGTGTGAAAATAGGTTCTACCGACCCGTCCTTTTGAAGAACGACTGTGCAATCGAAGGTCTTTCCGGCCTTGGACTTGCAGCCCCTTAGCGAGACCGCCTTCCCGTCAAGAAGGGATGCGGCCTGCTTCTCGGTGAACTTCTTGGTGCAGAAGCCGAACAGCTTGAACCCGCAGCCCGCGACCTCCTTCCAAGTGCCGTCCTCCTGCTTCTCGTTCTTGATGGAGGAGCAGGCGTAGATGGAGCCGGTCTTTATAACGTCCTTGCCGCACCTCGGACACTTGCCCACTACGGTCTTTCCGGCACCTGCGATGGATGCGCCCACGTAGGCGGTCTCGCGGTGGTGATTGAAGACCTCGATGACGGAATCTTGCAGGGCGTTCACGTCCGCCTTGCCGTCTGCGATATCCTGTTGGATGAGCCACCATCTTGCGGTCACGTCTGCACCGCGAATCTCCGGCGGGAGGAGTGCGTAGAACGCCTTGGCCTTATCGGTCGCTCGAACCTTTCCCTTTCGTTCCTCAAGGTAGCCACGGGTTTTCAGACCCTCGATGATGGAGGAGCGGGTGGCCGTCGTTCCGATACCGCCGTGTTCGCCCTTCTTGCCGTCATCCTTACGCTTAAGGATTTCCCGGATTTCCGGGTCTTTGACGTACTTCGCGATGGATGCCATGTCTGTGATGAGGGTGCCCTCCGTATAGGGTGCGGGCGGGGTGGTCTCCCCTTCCGTGATTGAGCAGGAGATACCGGCAAGGGTGTGGCTTCCTGCGGGAACCCATGGGTTCCCCGTATCGGAATCCTCTCTGACGCGGCTGTTCGAGACGTTCGGGAAGACAGCCGTGAACCCCGCGTCCGAAAGGCGCTTCGCGGTGAGCTTAAGCGCTCCGCCATCCACACTTACCGTGCTCTCGCTCACGTCGTACACGGCGGGAGGAAGAAATTGCACCGCATAGCGCTCGCAGATGGCGGTGTAGACCTTGGCTTCGTCCGGTTCCATCGCGGACACGGGCGCATCCGCTTCCTGCGGGATGATGCCGTGGTGGGCGGTCACGTTCCCATCGTTGAACGCCTTGGAGTGGAGCCGGTAATCCAAAGGCCAGCGCACGCCGAGGTTCTTCATCGCCTGCGCAAGGACTGCCGGTGCCTGCTCTCGATGCTCTTCCTTGAGGTATTGGGAATCGGAGCGGTTGTAGGTGATGGCTTTATACTTATCACGCAAATCCTGCGTGATTTGCTGAGTCTCGGCGGCAGTGAAGCCGAAGCGCTCGCTCATGTCGGAAAGCAGCACGGTCAAGTTGTAGGGAAGCGGCGGGTTCTCCTGCTTTTTCGATACGGTCGTTTCAAAGTGCAGGTCGCGTCCGTCGAGCTTTTCCTTAAGGGCTTCCAGCGTATGCCGCTCGAACAGATGCTTCTCACCGGCAAGCAGCTCCTTTCCCGGCAGATACTTGAAGGTGAGTTCTCCGGCATCCGAATCACCGCTTGCAAACAGCTCGTAGAACTTTCGGGTGACGTGGCGGGCGATGGCTTCGTCGCGTTTCACCACAAGCCCCAGCGTCGGGGTCTGCACGCGTCCGACGGTGAACAGGCCGTCGAGACGCTTGGTGGCGAGTCTCGTCTCGTTCACGCCGAAGCACATATCCGCCATCTGTCGGGCATAGGCGGCATTGCCAGCACCCCGGCAGGAGTCGTTGGGCACGAGCTTGTCGAATGCCTTCACGATGTTCTTCTCGATGTTGTCGTTCACGTAGACGCGCTCGACCTTACCGGCGTAGCCGAGGTAGTCCAAAAGCTCGTCCACGATAAGCTGTCCCTCATCGTCCGGGTCACCGGCGGCGATGACGGAATCGCAAGTTTTAAGGAGTCCCGCAATCTGGTCGATGAGGGTCTTCTTACTCTCTCCGGTCTTCTTATCGACCGCCGGTTCCTTCGGCCAGTCGTGAACCTCGATAGGGAGTACATCAAGGCTCCAAGGCATTCCCCATTTTGGGTCGATGGCATCCGGTTTTACCAGTTCCAAAAGGTGGCCGGCGCAGGCACAGACCGTGTAGCCGTTTCCCGAGATGGGAAGGCGGGCGCTTTCGGACACCTCTTTTCCCGTGATGGCGCGGGCGATATCGCGGGCGAGCATCGGCTTTTCCGCGATGACTAATTTGCTCATATGGTTTCCTTCCTTTCTAGTTTGCTAGGCTTCTGGGAATGAAAAGGCGGGGATATCGTCATCGTCATCATCGAACTCATAGTCGAAGGTATCGTTTGGAACTCCATGGGTATAGGCGGGCGCTTCGGCTTCGCGTAGGTACTTAAAGTCGATGAGACGGGAGGTCAGGCTCGCTTTGAGGGAGATGCGACGGATGGCCGGAAGATGATTTACCGAGTCCCAACAGAGCAGGGCGAAGTCCTCGCTGCCGACGAGTCCTTTGCGGTCTGCCGGTTTCATGCCGTCGGAGTTTCGCCTGTACTTGCTCGGCACCCAAAGATACTGATGGTATTCCGCTACATAACTGTATGCTTCTCCTTCTTCAATTTGGACGAACATAAGGTCGAGGGCGGACTTGAAGTTCTCGTCGTTTTCACGCGCATCTGCAAGGGAGAGGAGTGCGGCTAGGCTTTCCAAAGAGAGGTCTTTGCGCGGGCACCATTCCACGAGAAACCCGACGAGTGCCATGAGATAGTTGCGTTCCGCACGGTCGGCAATCGCAAGCTCTGGCGAAAGCTCGTCCGTGATGCGCAGAAAATCGCGGCACCATTCGGCAACATCCTTATTGGTTCTAAGCTCTTCGATGGGCTTCATGTTAGGAACGACCTTCCTGTTCGAGGTTTTCGGTGTCTTCCCTTTTTTCTTCTTGAAGAACATGCTTTGAAATCTCCTGACCCGTATCTATCCAAGGCACTTCGGGCGTTGCAGAATCCTGTCAATATCGAGACCGGAGCAATTTTCCGCAAGCGGAAGACCGGATAGGTCTTCGAGCGCTTCGATTTTCCTGCCGCTTACGAACACGAAGGCATCCATATCCCGTAACAGGGCGAAGTAACGGATGAAGTTCTGCCTGCTGTAGACACTCAAGACCATATTCGTCTCCACTTCGCGCTCCCCGTAGTTTCCCGTGCCGTCCGGCTTGATGCCCGCGATGAGCGGGGTGTCGTAGGCATCGGTCGCGAGAAGGATGGCAAGCAGAACATCGTCCCTGGTCGGGCTGTTGGCGAGAACCACCGGGGAAGCAAGAAGCTCGGGAAAGCGCTTTACCTGTTCGATGGAGAAGCCGTGCCGGTGGGGGTTGTAATCGGATTTCGGCGTGAGAGCCTGAAAGAGATGCTTCTGCGTGTAGAGCATGGGGCGCTGCTCGAACCCGGTCTTCAAGAATATCTCCGGCGTGTCGCAGACTTTCAGGGCATCGTAGGGGCTGTATGCGCCGCAGGCGGCAAGGTCGACTTCGTGTCCGAACCGCATGTACTCGCTGCATCTGTTCGCATAGGCTTCTTGTGCTTTTACATTTCCGTTCCCATCCTTAAGGCGGGCGATGCCGCACGTGTCGAGATAGGTCAGGCGTTCATTATCCGGCATTGCCACGGAGTTCTCGTACTCGCAGATGGTCGTGATAATCTCGGAGCCTTTTTCTGCTTTCATCATTCGCACCTCCCGTTCTTTTTCGCATTTGTGGAGATGCCGCTCCCATACGGGATGCGGCATCCTGTCTTTCTATTTTTTGTCACTTCGGGTTCTATCCGATGTTCTGGTTATCCTTTCCGGGCGCATCCCTTGCAGGTGCATCCGCCGCGAGCGCGTTCCTGCCGGATGTGCAGTCGTGGCTCTCCACGGAAATGTCGTAGCTGCCCGGAGTGATACCGTGCCGGATATCATCGACGGCCTTCGCCCCGCTTCCGGGTCTACTGATAACGGTGAAGTACCCTTCCACGCGGGCAGTCTCTCCATCCGTGAGCGACCGGCTCTCCCCTGTCTCTGGGTCGAAGCCCACGGCTACGATATCGCCGTTTAGAACGGTGTAGAAATCCCCCATCTCCACGACCTTCGAGTAATCGAGCTGGGAGAGATACCCGGCTTTTGCCATCTCCTCGGTGGCGAAGATGGCACGATTTGGCGGGCAGGTGAACAGACCCTCCCCGTTCACATAAAGGGAAACCTCCTCGCCGAAAGCGATATCGAAAGTCTCGATATTTCCACCCACCAGCGCTTGCAACGGTTTTAAGGTGGAGCCGTTTTTATCCGGCAGAAGGGTCATCTCGCGCGGAGGTTCGCCGGTGGCGATGAGCATGGCACGGATACCCTGTTCTTCGGGAGTACCGAGCGCGTCTTCGGGAAGCGGTGCGCCGCCTTCGTTCTGGATAAAGGCGGAAAGCTCCACGCGGGCGCGGTTCATCGTCGAAAAATGGTTTGCAACCTCGTAGCGGCTTTCCAGCTGCTCCCGGAGCAGGACTTTCAGGAGAGGAATCCGGTATTCGTCACCGGCTGTCTCCTTGAAATCACCGATGGGGTCGTAATCCGGGTTGCCCCAATCGGAGCGGAATCCGCCGTCTTGCAGCACGCGGCGCACGTACTCCTCCGGCTGCTCATCGAGATTCAGGTATCCGGTGAGGGTTGCCCAAGTATCCCCCTCCGGCCAAGCGAAGGCATAGGTGAAGGATTCCTTATCCGTCTGTTTGGCGAAGCCTGCGCCCGCGCCTTCCCTGCCGAACAGGGAACCTATCTCCTTGAAATTATCGGTCATCTATTTCACCTCCTTGTCCGTGTCAACTTCCGGCGCATCCTTGGTTTCCGTCTGGGTGTCGATTTCCTTCCGTCCAGAAGCCATTTCGTGTGCTTCCTCGTTGAGACCATATTCCTCATCACCGCAGACAAAACCATCGAAGAAGTCCTTCGGCATGTGCGCATCCATGACCATGTTCATCATGTTCACGGCGGACTCGGAGTTGGGGCACTGTATCCATTGGTAATCGTCCTTCTCGATGCGCAGGCGCAGTAAAAGCTCGCCGAGGGCTTGCTGCCATGGGGTGTTATCGAATGCCCCGGTGTTGAACAACCGGAAATCGGTTATGGTCTCGCAGTCAAAGCCGGAAATCATGTCCGCGATATCGGAAAGCGGCACCTCGTCGAGGTCGATGGACTCGCAGGCCACCTTCCAAGCGCCGGTGGCATGTCCGGTCTCCGGGTCGCAGGCGGGAAATGCGGTAGCCAGTCTGACGATGGAACCGAAAAGCCCGCCGGTTTTTTCCATTTTCGAGAAAGTGAAGTTGTCGGCAATGTCCGTTCCGCCGTTGCCGAGATAGTCATCTTCCAAACGGCTCCAATTGCCGAACCATTTGGGATTAGATATGTTGTGAAACATCTATTCCATCTCCTTGTTCTGATTGATTTTTTGGGTGCCATCGAGTCCCGCCTGCTCCGCAAGCGCTTCCTTGCCGGATGCCATGTCACGGGATTCGGACTTGATACCGGTTTCGGTAACCAGTGCCTTTTCGGGTTCCGCCTGTGCCAGCAGATGCTCCTTCATGGATTCCAGAGCCGGAAACGGGGTACCGTCCCTAGCTTCCGCGAGCAGGTAGCGCATCTGCTGGGAGGTAAGGGCTGGGGTGTGCATAAGGATTGTGGAGACCTTTGCCATAGTGGCATCGGAAAACTCTGCCGCCGTTGCATCGAAGACGGCCATGAGCTGTTGCGCGTTCATGTCCGCGCACGCCTGCATGGTCATCATGAGAAGTGGCGTGTTATACCCGCACCGGTTCACGGCATAGGCACAGGCGCTCATCTGCTCTACGGAAAGGGAAGCCGGGAACAGCCCCGCAAAGTCCGCATTGCTCAGGTCTGCAACCGGGGTCTGCCCGCGCATGGCGGTAAGAAGCGCGATTTGCTGCTCCGGTCTGTATTCCGGGTTCATGATACGCGCCATCTGCGCTTCGGTCAGCGAGTGCTCACCGGTATAGGGGTCATGACGTGCGTTTTCCATGGCGGCGGCGATGACCTCCATGCTCTCAGGGGTAAACGCGGGCTTCGCGATGGCGCGGACGGTCTCATAGGGGAGAAGGCCTTGCAGGAGGATGTTGTTGATGGTGAGCAGCTGGGAGCGGGAGAGACGTTCCACAGGCAAGTCGCTCCCACCGTGCGCCACGACCAGATAGGCGGCTTCCATGCGCCGTGCGTCCATCTGCGGGTCTAGGAAGCGTGCGAAGTCTCCGCCCCTGATGGCGATTTTCGCGATGGCCGTCATCTGCGCTGCGGTGTACTTGGGGGTCGCGAGAGCATCCAGCACGTCTTCTCCCACCGCCGGATTCAGCGCGGCGGCGATGATGGCATTGGCCTGAAAGCCGTTGTACTCGTGTTCGGTCAGGCGCATCGCGTCGGCTTCGGTTAGGCCACGGTCGATGGCCTGTTCGTACTGAACGAGCTGTTTGTCGGTAACGGTTTCCGGGTCGAATGTTTTTCCGTCAGGTGTCATAGGTGTCCTCCTTTCTGCCCATGAAACGGCTTTGTCACAGGGAGCCATCTGCCTTTTCCGCGCGTGTCGGGGCATCCTTTATCTCCGACTGGCTATCGAGTTCGGTGCGAGCGGCCTTCGCGTCGCGGGCTTCGGATGCGAGAGATGCGGCAGTCGCTTCCGGCTCGGCGGATGCAGACTTCTCGGCTGCACGCATGGCTTCGGCGGGGGAAGCCCCGTCCATCAGCGCGAGGTCTACCGAAAGCAGCTGCGCAAGGTCAAGCTCCGTCACGGGGAGGTCTTTGCCGCCGTGGAACAGCACGGAAACAGCCGCCTTAAGTGTCTGCTCGTCCATATTGCGAAAATCGAGGGGGTTCTTGCCGACAGAAGCGATATCCAGAAGACCGCGCATCTTACCGGACGAAAGGGTCTTGTCGGCTATCGTCTCAAGCGTCTCGGGCGAGACGTGCGGGCTGCGGGCGGCTTCCATGAGGATATCCGCCTGCCTGTGAGAGAAATCATGCTTGGCAATCTGCGTAGCGATGGGAAGCGGTACATGGCTCTCCATCGCTTCCGCGTAACGCGGGTAGTCTACGTTTTCAGGCACCGTCGCAACGCTCTCCGGCACCGCTTCATAGGAGACGATATTTCCGTCGATGCAATAGCCGAGGTCGATGGGAAGATAGCTGTCAGCTTCCTTGGTCTCGGGGGAAAGTTCGCTCTCCTTAACGAGTCCCATGATGCGGTACACGTCCTCGGGGGTCGCACCGGAATCGAGAAGTTCGTGGAGGGTGTTCTCGATAGCACCGGAAACATCCTCCATCTCCGGGTCGGACGTGCGCTCACCGAGCGCGAAGCAGGGGCGGGCGAAGTTGGTGTTCAGGGTATCGACGGTATAGACCCTGAGCGCATACTCCCCCGGAGCGTACCAGTAATCCTCATCGTTGGAGTAGGTGAGCAGGAGGGAGAGGTCAACGGGAATCTGCTCCTGCCCAATCCAGAAGTCGTTATCTTGCATGGCAATCATCCTTTCTGTGTTTCTAGTTGTACGGTTTGCTGGCTTTCTGGTGTTCTATCTAACGGGAGAGGTCGGGCTTTGCGACCAGATGCTCGCGGGAAGGTGCAGCAGATGCGCCTGCAAGCTGTTTGGAAGCTGCCATCATGTCCTTGGCTTCCCCGGAGAGGGAGATACCGCCACCGCCCTTTCCTCCGATGCCCGCACCCTTTGTCACGACGGCCTGAACGACCTCTTTTGCGGCCTGCCCTGCGGTATTCACAAGGCCGCTTCCCGTGCTGTCACCGAAATCTTCTGCCATGTTCATTTCTCCTTTCTTGCAAAAAACGCCTAAAGGGCGTTTTCGTTGCTGTCTCTCGACTCATTCAGTTTCCGAATCACATTGAGGGCGGCTTTCCTGTTCTCCGGGAGAGCGAAGCGCGATAGGGCGGCTTCTTTCGCTTCCCCCGAAAGGGAATAGCCGCCATCGTCCGCACCGGGCAGGATGCCGAAGGCCTCCTTGCAGGTCTCCTTGAGGAAAACATTCACCTTCGCAAGGTCATCGCCCTCAAGCCAGTCGGTCGCGGCTTGTGTGCTGAGTGGATAAGCGAATCCATACGCTTCAAGACCGTCGAGGTCGGCACCGACCATTCCGTTCCAAGGGTAGCCGAGCAGGGTGTTCATGTGGAAACTGGCTACGAACTGCCCGTTATCCTCGGTATCGTAGAACTCGACCATCGTGTCGGCGCAGGGGGGATTTCCCTTCTTGCTTCCGCGAGGGAAGCCGTCCGCACGGGGTTCACCGGGATAGACGAGATGCACGCGCCATTTTCCGGTGGTGAACTCGCGCGGAAAGGTGAGATAGGGATTCTTTTTCATAGATTCCATCCTTTCTAAAGGGCGTTCCCGTTAGCGAGGACGGTCGCGGCTTCTTTGCACTCGGCAGCTTTTTCTTCAATCCCCACCTGGTTTCTGCTCAGCCCATTACGGGATGCAGTGGCATCCTTCGCTTCCCCCGAAAGGGAATAGCCGTCCTCGTCCTTTTCGTCACCGGGAAGGGAGCCGCTAAACTCCATGCAGCTTTTCTTGAGAAAGTCGTTCACCTTCGCAAGGTCATCGCCTTCAACCGTCCAAGCGGGGATGCCGCCATCAAGGGAGAACTGGTTCCCGTTCTTGAGCATCGTGTCGATGGAGACGGCAATGGAATCGTCCTCAAGCAGGTCGGTCATGTAGTAGCGAGAGACGAACTGCCCGCCCGGAAAGCGTGCGGCATCCTGCGAGGTATCGTAGAACTCCACAAGGGGGTAGGACGCGCGATGGGCGGCGGCAGGTGAGCCAGAGTAAGCATTTAACTCATAGGTCAGGCAACCATCGAGACCGTAACGCTCTCCGGGGTAGATAAGATGCACACGCCATTTGCCGGTGGTGAAGTCGTGAGGGAGCGTCCCTTCCTCTTTCTCGTATTCCTCAGAAGGGCATCCGAAGGACTGCTCCACGTAACGGGGGGCGGCGCAGAGTTCCGGGCTGTTATAGAGGTCGTGGACGAACCGGTTCTCGTCGCCAAGCTCATAGTGCTTTCCCATGGCGGTAAGCCCTTCGAGGGGCAGATAATCCTCGTAATCGAGCTGTCCCCAAAGGCGCTCGCCCTCATCGGTGAGCTGACGCATCTCGACGGATACGCGCCCGTCATGGTGGGCACCGGCAAGGTAAAGCGTGCCGTTCTCGTCCCAGACCTTCTGAATCTCGCAGTCGGCGAAAACGTTGCCCTGACCGAAACGGGATGGAGAGCAATCGGTGGCGGCATCGAAGTCCTTGTAGACGGCGATGCCGGTGGACGTGCCGTTCCAGCGCCCAACGCTTCCCGACACGAGGATGTGGTTGCCGCCGTAAGGGTTGACGAAATCCGACATGTCGGACTTCTCCCCGTTAAAGAAGGCGGCAAGTGCCCGCATCTCCTTCTCATAATCGAAATCTTTCATCTCCATCTGATGATTGAAAATCTCATCGTCGGTGAAGTCCTCGCGCACCTCACCCTCGGTCAGACCGTCACGTTCCATGAGGTCGTCTATCGCCATCTCTTCGCCTTCGTCTCCGTAGTAGAGGTCTTCGTCGAAGACGATGCGCTCTTTCGGTTTCGGTTCCATAGAGTCTCCTTTCAGCAGAAAACGGGTGGAGCCTTGCCCTCACCCGTTTCCATGCACATTTCTAACGGTTGTCGGTGTCTACAGGCGGCTGCGCATCTCTATCGTCCTTTTCCGGGGCATCCTTTTCCGGGGCGTTACCATCAAGCCCATCCCTGCCGTTTTCCATATCGTGCGCTTCGCTGTCAACGGAAACCGCTTCCGGGTCGATATCGCATTCTGCAAGCTCTTTCTTCCAGTCATTCAAGAAGACCGCATCAAAGCCCATCCCATAGACCGCGCGAACCGTTTCCACGCTCATCGCGCAGGGGTTCACGCGCCCCGCGATATCATCGTTGTCCTGTATGAAGTTGTCGGCACAGTCGGCGAAGTCTTCGCCATATTTCTCCTCGAACGTGGCATAGATAGCCGAGATGATGGTATCCTTCGCGTCATCGGTCGGCGCATAATCCTCATCATAGGAGAGGTCGTTTAAGATTTCGTCTGCAAGGCTTTCCCGGATGGCATAGACCCCCATATCCCTTAGCTGGTCGAGGGTGCCGTAACGGCAGATATCCTCGCGATGGTCGTAGAGGTCGGACTTGAAGCACTCGTACTGCGCCATCTGGGTCATTTTGTAGATATCGCCCTTGCAGCCTTCGAGAAGACCGTCGAACTCGGCTTGTTCCAACCACTCCGTGTGGTCTGGAAGCCACGAGAGAAGGGCATGGTAGTTGCTATCGACCTTATCGTCGGCAGTTTCACTGAACGCGACGGTGAGGTCACCATCGAAATCAAAATCCTCCACTTCGTCGCGCAAGTCCCCGAGGTCAAGGTCTCCTTGCAGCTGTGTGATGGTAACGAAACCCTTCGGCAGCTTCGGATGGTCATAGGCTTCTCGCGCGGCACGCTCGGATGCGGCCTTCTCGACCAGAGTGTTTACCTCGTCCTCATACTTTGTCAGGGTTTTCGATATCTCTTCGATTTCCCAGCCGGAGAGGTACAGCTCGTCCTGCATCCACAAATTCGTCTCCTTTAAGGAGTCGTAAGCACGGAGGGCGGCAGATGGCTTTACCCCCTGTGCGTAGAGCTTGTCCACAAACTCGTCAGTGGAGTATTTTCGCAAGGTGAGGGCATCGTCTGCGAGGGCGGAGAAGACCTGCGTGACAGTCGGTTCCCCATCAGATACGAAGGTGGTGGAGAAGTCCTTTCCGCCTTTGGAGAGGGTGAGCGAGTATTTCACGTAGTAGTCTGGGGCAACGGTGTCCCTTTCCCGGTTCGTAATCTTCATCTGGAAGCCGGACAGAAACTTAGCCACTGCTTCCGTAGTGTCGTATGCCATAGCGCGTTCCTTTCCATCGGAAGCCGATGCTTGGCTCCCAATAATAACTTATTAAGGGGAAGGGGCGCACCGGTTTCGGCACGCCCCTTCGGTGAGCGGTAGCAGGTTTTCGGTAAGCGTCTATGCGCCGAGGATTTCCTTTGCCCAAGAGCCGGACTTTACAAGCCCCATCATGGTCGTGATGAGAACGGCGATAGTCTTGATGATGACACCGAACGAGTCGAATGTTTCTACGCCCTGTGCGAGACCAAGCATCTCGGCCTTTCCCAATCCGCCGGAAACCGCGAGGGCGGTCACAAGATGCGGGTAGAGGTAGAGGATGAGAACCATGACCACGCCTGCGAGGGCTGCTGCCGCAAAGTTCTTGAGGTAACCGATTCCGATTTGCTTCGTCTCCTCGAAGCCGAGAAGGGAAATGGGAATCGGAGAGAAGGCGGCATAGACATAGAGCTGAACGGAACGCCCGAGCGCAACGACCATTGAGACCGCATAAAAAACGAGTCCGACCGCCCATGAAATGAGTCCGAAAATCAAAAGGAGGAAGCATCCGCCGAACGTGGCATCGGCCGCATCGTCCTTGGTCATCTTGATTCCGGGTTCATACCAGTTTTTCGATTGCAGCTTGTCCGACACGCTGCCAACGAGGTCGTTGAAGATGCCGTAGATGGCGGAAACGAGGTCGAGGGCGTTGTCGATGAAGTAGCTGAGGATGCAGTAGGTCACCACGAGGAATACGATATCCTTCACGGCGGGAAGGGTGCTCGTCGCGTCGATGCGCTGGCTAATCTTGATGAGTTGCATCAGCATGAAGAGACCTAGGATGGCATGGGCAACGGGGATGACCCCGGCCTGATAGAAGTCTTTTACCACGCCATACGGCTCGGTTGTTCCGAAAAGCTCGTTGAACGGCCCGGAAATGAACTTCGCATCAAGCGTCTGGTTGATGACACCGAAATAGGTATTGAAGAGCGTGGCGGCGATTTGCAGAAGCCACGTTTTAATCATGTTGGGGATATCAAGGAAGTCCCCGATGATACCCGCATAGGCCGGATGGGGAATGAGGAGCACGAGTGCGCAGGCAGCGAAGAGCGCGAATGTGCCCGCGAGACAAGCCTTTCTCCTGCGCAGGGGAACCGTCTTCGTCTCCTCATGCTGTGTGGATTGTAAAGTCAGTTGTTCATTCATAGAGATTCCTTTCTGCCTGCATGGCGATGCTGCCCTAGCCCTCGAAGGAGAACTCGCCCGTGGACTGCTCGTAAACGCAGGTGATGGAAACAGAGTTTGTGTCGTTGAGCTTGAAGTCCGTGGTGATGACCCCGTTCTCATAGTCGAGGTTCACGACTTTCTGCCATGTAGCTTCGGTGACAGAAGGGTAATGGACGGCGCACCACTTGGAGATGGCGGTGATGACGGCCTTCTCATCCCCGCCGAAGAGTTTCGTGACCTCGCTGTTCATGCCCTTCACGGTAATGTTTGTCACCGCTTCGGCACGCTCGTATGCGGTGTTTTTCTGAGCGAACATCGTAGAGCTTGTAAGGGTGGAGATGGTGTTCTCACCGGGGGTCTTAGAATCGGAGTTCACCGCAGCGCCACTGCCGTCCGTGTAGGTCACGATATGGGTGCCGGTATCGGTCTCGAAGACGAGGGTATAGAGATAACCGCCGTACCCATCGGAGGTCTTTTCCGCGCGGGAGATGGCGTAACTATGGACGGTCGGGGTTCCGTTCACCGTTTCCACGTAGGAGTCATCGGCAAACTTGAGGGTGTAGCGCCCTTCGCTTACCGACCAGACGGAAGAGGAGAGGGTGTCGATGAGTTCCTTGGTATCGGTATCGTACCCCTTGATGATTTCCTTCTGGGCATCGGTAAGCTCCACTTTCCCGGTTTCCTCCTTCGTCTTCTTCTCAGCGGCTGTGGTAGTGTCCGTGTTATTTTCTGTGTTTTGTTCCTTTGCGGTTTCCGCGCGGTGATGCGACACGTTGATGGCACTCATGGCAGAGCCGCAGGTGAACATTAAGAGCAGGCACAGGGCGATGACGGAAAACTTCTTGTGTTCCGCCATCCATGCTTTCAGTTTCTTCATAGCAGGTATCCTTTCTGGTTTCCTAGCGCCAGTCCCACGGATAGCCGCAGACAACCCATCCTCTTCCGTTTTGGGAAACCCAATCGGACAGGGAGATGGTGCGCAGACCGGAGTAAATGCTATCCATGACCTTGCCGTCACCGATATAGATGCCGACGTGCCCGTAAGCGTTACCGGCGGGGGTGTTGGAGCCGTATTGGGCGGAGATGAGCATTCCTACCTTTATCTGGGAGAGGTCGGTGGTGGCGCGTTTCTGGCTGTAATTGGCACCGTATCCCTGATTGCCGAGCTGCGTATTGCCGTTGCCGCCGACGGGATGACCGGCTCTAGCATAGACCCTTGTTGTCCATGTGGCGCAAAGGTTGGCTCCCGGCCACGGAGTCTGCGAGCAGGCATTCACGATATCCTTCTGCCACTGGTCGGCGCTCTGGTAGTCCTGCCCGCCACCGGGAATGAGGGTGGTGCCGGAGTACCGATTCTTGAACTCCTCTGCGGTCATGGAATCGAGCTGCGCAACGAGCGGATAGGCTTGGCAGATGGAACGGTACTGGGCGATATAGCTGTCCTGCGACGCGGTGTAGTACCCGCCTTCGCCGAGGGCACGCAGGAAGAGTTCGGAGTTGTTGGTGTCGATGGCCTTCTGGTAATTGGCAACGCGGGTGTAGTTGGACTGCTTGTAAAGATGCTCACACCGGTATTTCATGTACGAATCATCGTCTTTGAAGACGGCGAAATCCGCGTAGGTCTTGTAGGCAGAGCCGGAAGCACTGTATTCGGTGGTGAGCATTTTAACGGAACCCGTGATGAGTCCGCCGTAGTCATAACCGGCATATTTCACGCCGCCGTAGTTGTGGTACAGCCGCCCGAGGTCGGAACCGGAGTCCGAGGTGCCGTTCTCAATCATCATCTGGCCGAGGAGCGCCGAAGCGGGATATCCGTACTGCTCGTGGGCGTTCAGGCACGCGAGCACGAGGTCGTAGGTGACCCATGCGGGCATACCGTCAAGCGATGCGCTCTTTTGCTCCTCATCGGCGGCACCTCCACCGACAACGGAAATCAGGCCGAAGGCCAAGATGAAGGCAATGATGAGTGGAAAGAATTGGGAGACGGCACCGGCAAGTGATGAAAGCATTCCCTTGATGCCACTGGAAAGAACCGTGAGCGCCTTTTTCTTTCCCGCTTGCGCCGCAGCATTCTCGTAGACGTTCCTATGGAAGTATTTGGAGAACTGCATCCGCTTCTGGGCAGCTTTTTTATCCAGTTTCTCGGTGCGGTATTTCTTTTCCGAGAGGGCACCGAGAGAGTCTTTCTTTTCAAGTGCATCCTTACCGGAACGAAGGTGCTTTCTCGCCTTTCCGGCAAGTTTCGCGCCGGTGTGCGTGGTTGCGACCAAATCGTCCGTGCCTTCCAGCTCGGAGTCTTTGAGAGCGTTGTGGGCAGCTTTTGCGGCTGCACCCTTTGCACCGAGTTTCAGGCTCTTATTCAGATTGCGGCGAGACTGCACCTTTTTCGTGAGGGCATTTTTTCCAGTTATCTGGCTACGGGATTTTCCGTCAAGGGCATCGGCGGCGGAAGTCTTCTTACGTTTCCTTGCGATGGCATCGAGGGCGGTACTTCCCGCGCCGTGCGTGCCCTTCTTGCCGACGGAATAGAGGTCACCCTTTAAGGCTTTGGCGCTCTTATCTGCCTTTTCCACCAGACCGGTATTGACGGCATCCGTCTTTTCGGTCTTGAGGAGATTACTCATGGCTTTCTCACGGTCGTTTCCGCCGGTCGTGAAATCCGAAGCCTTCATCTGACGTTCACCGTCCTTTCCGGGGTCTTCTTACTGGGTTGCTAGATAACGGGTTTTGCATCTTTCTTGTCCCCAAGCCCCGTCTTCTTCGTCTCATTGGGGTTCGTGGAGAACAGGTCATAGAGAACGTTGCCGGACGGGAACTTGCCGCGAATCGGCACGCGGGCGTTACCTGCGATGAGCAGGCCGTCACCCGGCTCTGCGGACTCGTCGATGCATTCCTCCTCCTGCTCGGACAGGTTCAGAAGCTCCGCCCACTTCATACGGTCGAGCGGGGACTGCTTGAGAAGCATGAGGAAGTCCGCATTGAGGACGATATTTCGCGCCGCTTCGTTGGCGAGCATCGCCGTGGCGTTCTGACTGATACCTGTCAGCAAAAGTCCGAACTTTCGACCCTCATTTGAGAAGCGGGAGAAGTAGTTAAGTACCGTCGGGTACGCGAACATACTCTGCATCTCCTCGACGTAGAGCCATGTGCGGACGTTTCGCTTTGCATTGAAGTACATGCGGTTGCGGACGGCTTCGCAGACATTGATGAGGGCGAAGACCAGCATGGAATCCGGCAGGTCTTTCAGGTTGAAGTCCACGATGCGGGTGTTGAAATCGACGTTGCTCTGATGGTTGAAGAAGTTCATGGAACCCTTCACGAATCGCTCGTAACGGAGCGCGATGACCTGTGCCTGCTCCTCCGGCTGCTCGTTCGCGGCATCGTAGAAGTCCTGTAAGGTCGGCGGAAGATTGTCTCCGCGCTCTGCGGCCTTCTGGAAGGCAAGCTCGGTGCAGCGCTGTACGAGTGACTGGTCAACCTCAGAGAAGTTCGACCCGGCTTCGGCAGCGGAAGCGCCCGCCTGAGCTAACATCGCGTCCACCTTGAACGCAATCTGCTCGTTTCTCGTCATGTGTTCCACGGATACCGTATCGAAGGGGTTCAGATGGGTTCCGGTACCCACGCCGAAGTGGTAGGTGCTGCCGCCGTAGCGTTCGGCGATAGCGGTGTACTCGCCTGCGCGGTCGATGACGTAAATCTCGTCCGTCGGATTGGAGAAGATGGTGCCCGTCATCTCGGTCTTGGTGAACATACCCTTACCGGAGCCGGTCTTGCCGCAGACGAAGCCCATCGGCGAGGTGAGCTTCTTGCGGTTGCAGACCACGAGGTTGCGGCTGTGCTTGTTCTGGCCGTAGAAGTTGCCGCCTGCATCGTCAAGCTCCTGCGTGGCAAACGGCACGAGGATGGAAACCTGCGCCGTGGTGAACATGCGGGAGATTTCCACGTGGTTATGGCCGAGCGGGAGGATGGAATTAAGTCCCTGACGCTGGCGATAGTCATAGGTGTCAAGCTCGATGGAGTTCTGACGTGCCGTGGAGATGATGCGAAGTACCTGCGTATCCAGCGCTTCCTTGCTCTCCGCGTAGGTGTAGACAAGCCCCGTGAAGACGTAGAGACGCTGGTTCTTGTTCTGCAAGTGGTCGAGCACGTCCTCCGTCTCCTCCTTGGAGTATTTCAGCTCCTGCGGGAGGATGGAGAAGTCATAGCCTTTGTTCACTGCCGAGCGCTGTTCCTCGATGATTTCCTTGTCAATCCATGCGGAACGGGTGCGCACGTAATTGATAGCCTTGGATTTATCCATGGGCTGCACGTACCACGTGATAGCCATGGGAATGGGAAGGTCTGCCATGTCGGCAAGTGCGCGGTCGGAAAGTTCCGAGCCGAACTTCTTCATCACGAGTACCTGTGCGTAGACCCCGTTATCGAGTTTTACGCAGTCGTTATAGTGGCCGTCCGGGCGGAAATCAATCTGCGTCGGTGCGATGCAGTCCTTGGTAGTCTGTAAGCGCTTGGCGGAAATATCGCGCTGGTAATCGAACAGGAACGGCTTATAGGGGTTCAGGAGTGAATGGATGACAGAAAGGCGCTGGGTGCCGTTCATAAGGTGTGCCTTGCTGCCGATGGAGTTTAGGATGCGGGAGGACTCGACCTCGATACGGGAGAGCTGACGCGCTGCATCTTCTGCGGTGTCCGCCGTCACGGAATAGGTGAGGTAGCGGTTCCTGCGGATGTTGCTGACCCCCTCCTTCACCTTATCGTTCAGGATGTTGTTGAATACCTGCGCGTCGTTCCTTGCAGCATCGTTTGCCTGACGCTCCGGGTCGAAGAACTTGCGGTGACCGACCTCTTCCTTGAGGAGCGGCGTGTTGATGACGCTCATCTGCACGAGCGTATCCGCACCGAACTGGTCGTAAAGGCGGGTGATGGCGGAGAACATGGCTTTCTGCTGCTCATCGCGCACCGAGTGGTAACTGGTGTCATCGAAGGCGATGGAAGAGGAAAACATTCCCTCCTCCACCTCACAGATGCCGTCCTGATACATCTTGTTGTAGCCGATGTAGTTCACCACGTCTTTCGCGGAGTCGCGCTTCTTTCTGGCATCGGCCATCTTATCGGAAAGCTCCTTGTCCCTGTCCTTTAACTGGGACTTGATGGAGCTGTAGGTCTTTTTCGCTTCCTTCTCGGCCTTCTTGGCTTCCTTTTTCCTGCGCTTCATCTCGCGCTTGGCGTGCTTCTTCTCCTTTCGGGTCAGCTTTCCGGCACCCTGCGTGACGTGCGCGACCTGAGAGATGGCATCCATGTCGATAGCGCCGGTATCGGAGCGCAGGGGCGCGGTGTTCCCGAACCCGTCACCGGATGCGTGGACGAACGCGTCCACGTCAAATGCGGCGTTAAGAGATGACCCGTCCTGCCCTTGGGGAGTAGGATTCGATGCCGCGAAGGTTTCCCTGCTTTCGGTAGTGTTTTCCATAGATAGTTCCTTTCTGCTTGCTGTTTTCCGACTCAGAGAGAAGTCCCGCAAGACGCATGGACGGCTTATAGAAGATGCGGTCGTTCGTGAAGTTTGCCTTAAGCCAAAGCGGCGCAAACTGCTCGAAGGGCATCCCGCAGGGCTTCACGAAGCCCACGCACCAAAACGGCAACGAGACGGCGTAGATAAAATAGGTGCAATCGCTGACGTTCAGCCCCAAAACGAAGTAGATGTAAAGCCCGGCAAGTACCGAGACAGAAAGCGCACCCGTGATGGATACCAGGGTGCGCATGGTCATCTTGCCTACGATTTTGGGCTGATACTCGGCGATATCCTTGTGTACTGCTACAGAGAGCATGTTAGATATCGCTCCTTTCTAGCCCGCGAGGGAACCCCAGTTGATACCGGTCTTGAAGTACACGGCAGCACCAACGACGATGGCACCGCCGATAATCATGGCGAGGGCACCGGAGAGCTGACCGCCGCCGCCCTGCATACCGTCCTTGATGGTAAGACCAAGGTTCACAAGGCCGAAGACGATGAGGATGCCGCCGAGGGCGGTCACACCATCAGAGAGAAGGTTTTTCACGTTTTCCAGCATGGTTGATTCCTTTCTTGTTTACTTGTTTTCTAGTAACCGTACAGATGGGCAAAGGCGATACAGGTAAGTCCCGCGACGATGATTGCAACGGCTTTGCGTATCTCCCCGTCACCGCCGCGAAGAAGTCCCGCGAGGGTCATCCCAAGATAGATGATTCCCACGACGGTGAATGCGCCCGCAGCGGTTCCTATCGCCGGGGCGGCGAGTTTGACGAGTGTTTCCAAGTTCCTTCCTCCATTCGTCCCCTTTCTGCCTTTTTCGCGTGGCATTTCTCTTAATTATAAGTGACTACCGGTTTAGCAATATGCCCAGAAGCCCCTTCCTTGATTTTTTCCATGCCGCCCATTTCCATGCCGTGAACTCCGCACCCGTATCCTCATCGGGGGTGTACGGCTCGCAGCCGTTTTTCAGATACCGCTCGAAATCGAAGGAGTTCTTATGCAAACGCTTCCAGTTGCGCTTATCCACGATATAGCGGTATCGCTTATGGGCGTGGGGGTCGTACTTATCATCCATGAGCGGGTTGGTACCGGCGATGAGCAGGATTGCCTTTAAGCGGCTCATCTTTCCGATTTCTGCTGCGTCGATAAGGTCACGACCCTGAATCTGCAAGTTCTTACTGGCGCTTGAGGACTGTCCCGTGGACTCGTTGTAAGTCATCTGATGGATGGTCTGCTTGCCAATCATCTCCGCAATCTCCTTGTTGGTGGAGTTGGACTTGCCACCGAGGAAGAGCGTCGAGTCGCAGCAGTCGATGATGGTCTGCGCCTTCTTATCGTATTTGCTTTCCAGCTGGCTCATGGATTGCAGGATGATGGTGATGCCGATGTTACGGGAACGGGTGACCGCGATGGTCTCCTCAATCTGCGGGATGGTGCCGATGTTGGCGAACTCATCGAAGATGAAATGCACCGGGGTCGGGAGTTTCCCGCCATAATCCGAAAGGGCTTTTCGGCACAGCTGGTCGATGGTCTGCCACATGAGGATGGCGAACAGGAAACTGAGGGTCTTGTCGGTATCGGAGAGGATGCCGAAAATCGCCACCTTCGCATCCGGGTCACCAAGGGTGTCAATCTCCATCTCGTCATAGGTCAAAAGCTCGCGCACGCCGTCCGTCGCGATGGGCGCAAGGCGCACGTTGCAGGAAATGAGGATGGATTTTAAGGTCTTGCCTGCGGCCACCTTGAAGTTCTTGTAGTTCATCAGGGCGAAGTCCTCGTCGGCGGAAAGTCCCCCGCAGTCGGCGGGCTTCACGCCGTCGGAGTTGCGCTTGAACTTACTGGGCACCCAAGACCAGCCGTTATCTGCCTGTTTGGTGCCAAAGCTCCTTGAAAGACCGGCATTTCCCGCAGCGTCAGGAGAAGAGCCGTCGTTCTGCTTGTACTTCTTGCCCTCCTCGATTTGAAGGAACATCAGGTCAAGTGCGGACTTGAAGTTCTCATCGTTCTCACGCGCTTCAGCAAGGGAGAGGAGCGTGAGAAGCGAGGACATGTTGTAGTCCTTCGCCGGGAACCAGTCACGCAACAAGGCGATGAGCGCCGTGTAGAGCATCTTCTCCGCGTTCTCCCAAAACGGGTCACCGCTCGATTTCCCCTCGGGGTTCGTGTTCATAATGAAGCAGTTCACGAAGGAGAGGATATCGGTATCCGTCTTCACGTACTTTAACGGGTTGTAGTGCATGGACTCATCAAGGTTGATGGTATTGAAGCTCTTGAGCTTATAGCCGTTGTCCGTGAACAGGTATCCGGCATCCTTAAGAAGGGTTCCCTTTGGGTCGGTGACGAAGTAGCTGGTGTTGAGCTGGCAGATGTTCGGGGTCACGTAGTTAAAGGTCTTACCGGAACCAGAGCCGCCGACCACGAGGACGTTTAGGTTGCGGTCATATTCCGGGTCGAACTTGGGACGGTGCAGGGCAAGGCCGAAGTTCTTGGTGAAGAGAAGATTGTTATCTTCGGTCTGCAAGTCCTTAAACTTCTTTCCTTCCTTCACAGTGCCCCAGCGGGCGGAACCGGATTCTTCGCCGGAACGATAGTTTCCGATGAACGCCACGTAGCGAAGCCAAATCATCCAGATAATGAGAAAGCAAGCCCCGCCAAACAGCAGGGAGTTACTGGTCATATCGAGGGCAAACGGTGCATCCTTTATGGTCTGCCACATGGAAAGGAATGCATCGCTCAAATGGTCGAAAATCTGCCCCGGATAGGTGACGAGGGTTTCGGCATAGCGGTCACCGAGATAGAAAAAGACCGTGGCGATGACGAGGGTGCCGAGCGCCGAGGTGGCAATCTTCTTATTGATTTCCGGGTTCGCGCTATTTGCCATATGCATCCTCCTTTTCCACTTCTTCCAGCACAAGCAAGAGCGTGGTCACAATACTCGTGCGCGTCTCTCGCGTGGCCGCGTGGCGGAATCCTTCATAGCAGGTGAGCGAAAAGTCCTCGGACACATCAATACCATTGGAATCGCGTGGAGTGAGACCGTCGCACCGAGAAAGGGCGGAAGGCTCCCAGAGGGTCGTGATGCCATCTTCCGATTTCACGCGCTTGCACCCGGACTTCATTTCATAGAAAAGGTTGTCGAGGGTGGTATGGGTTTCGTTGTCCTTTGGCAGGGCGGCATCAAGAAGGGAGATGAGGTTCCCGATGGTACGCTGGGAAGGCTCGCACCAGTCCCTTAAATATCCAAGACAGGCCATCAGAAGAAGTTTTTCCGTCTTCTTAAAGAAGTCCCCATCTGAATCGGAGAGGTTCACGATGGATTCCGCGATGGTCTCGATATCGCTGTCCGATTCCATGGTAAGAAGCGGGGAGCATTTCAGCCTGTCCGGCAATTTGTCTTTGAGGGTCATGGTCTATCTCCTTACAATGCATCTTCGTTCTTAAAGGGCAGGTCAGTCCTTCGTTCCTGCGAGATTTCCTGCGACTTCGTTTCCGTTTCAATTTGAGTTTTAGCGGCGGTCATGTCGCGGGCTTCCCCGGTGAGGGAATAGGACTCGGAATCATATTGCTGCTCCTCGCGAATATCGGAGGGGCGAATCTCGCTTCCGGTCTGCTCTACATCCATGACGGCGGTGCGGGAATCGGTATCTGCGCCATCGTGGCTCTCAATACCGGAGTTCGGGTCGGGCGTGCGCCCGTCGTTATCCATGGAACCATCAGATGCAACCGGCTCAAGCAGCTGTTGTTCGTCAAGCATCTGCTCCTGCGCCAGACGCGCATTCTGCATGGCAAGGTCTCCATCCGGGAGGGTGCCAGCGTCCTTCGGGGTATTCTGCTCGAACCAGTTGTGGGTCACATCGAGGTCGTACCGGTTCTTTAACGTCTCCGCAGAGACCGGCCAGTCGCGACCGCGCTCATACGCCGGTACCGAACCGTCCTTATTCAGACTTGCAGGCTCGTAGGCCATGACCTCACCCTTGCTGGTTTCGGTTACACCGAAGCCCTGCGCGTTCATCTTGCGCTCGAAGTCGGAAAAGTCCGTGCAGTCTTCCCTTGCCTTTTGGGCAGCGTTTCGGATGTTCTGGGTATGGATGGCGGTGTCCTCGGCGCGAAGAGTAACCCTATCGCTGCGGGCAGGTGCATCCTTTCCCGGCACGTCATAGGTCTTTTCCGGGGCATCCGTTTTCACCTGCGTCGCGTGAACCTTGTAGGGGGCACCGACGGAAATTACATCGAAATCCTCATGGGTTTCACGACCAACCATCTCTGTAAGCTCCTTGTGGGAGTAGCCGGAGAAGCAAATCGAATCGTCGATGTTGAGGTTTTCGGTATCCTGTTCGCTAAAGAGCACATCGTAAGTTTCTTCTGGTGCATCCTTGTAACGGATGGTGACCGGAATGACCGTTACGTCCTCTGCCGGGAGGTCAGGATAGCTTGTCAGCTCCGTGAGGGAATCCATGGTCTTCTTATTCACGGGTTCCGCGTGATTCAGTGCGTCGGTGATACGCTGCTCATCGAGACGCGCCATCACGTCCTTAAATTGCGGGGCATACCCTGCGACGGTCTTAACATCCTCCTTGGCAAAGGCAAGGAATCCGTTTCCCTGTTTGTCCGTGTAGGCGGCGGCATAGGTACCATTCTCGCGGCATACCTGCGCATAGTAGGCGGCTTCCTCGGAAGTACCAAAGGGCACGACCACCTGCTCACGAGAGGATTGCTTCTCAGCCATTGCTTTTGCCTGCTCGGGAGTGTTCCCCTCCTTCTTATAATGGCGCTGCCACCAGTCAAAAGCACGTTCCCTGCCACGTCCGAACCGCAGATAGTTCTCCGTCTGCCTTGTGACGAAGTTTAGGAGGGCGTTTCCCATGTCATCGCCGAAATCCTGAGCCATGTGGCATCATCCTTTCTTTTCCGATTTCCTGCTTTTTGAAGCGGCAAGAATGCCGTCTCCTTGGGGACAGATTATAACGCAGGCTATTTTTCTATCCCTCTGCCCTATACACGAACATGCAGGTAGAAACTGCCAAGTCAGAGATGCCGATGATAGAAAAAGACACCATTTGTCATCAAATGAACCCATTTGCGCCTATTTGCGAACGTTGACCCTTTTCTCATCTGGGTAGAGGGATTCGCCCCTCAACCATCCCGCCCACAAATCTTTCATAAATCCGCAGGCGGATTGACGGAAACATTTGGAACGGAAAAGTTGACCGGCTCCCTCTCCCGTGCATTCGCCTTCGCTGCCGCGATGCGCCGGACGCAGGAAAAGCGAAGGGCTTTCCTGCCGGACACCGCGACCGCTCATTATATGCACGGGGTTTGCCTATATGGGGCGCTGCCCCAGACCCCGGCCACTCCGCGCGAGCCGCAGGATTTTGTCCTTTCGGCGGGAAAAATACAAGTCTTGAATGTTTACCGGCTTTCTTGTAAAATATATATATAGCAAGATGGTTGATACCTTCTTGTGAGTTGAACAGGAGGTGGTCTTCACCGATGAATCAGGAAGAAACGATGCTTAAGCATAAGGAGAGATACAAGGAAACGATTAAGAATCTGACTGTGATGAGCGATATTTTCGCGCGGAATGTATTCAAGGATAAGAAAGCCTGCGAGTACGTTCTTAGAATCATCATGGAGGACAAGGATTTGACCGTCATCGACAATGAGACGCAGGTGGATTTCAGAAACATGCATGGCAGGGGTGTTGTGCTGGACTGTGTGGCAAAGGATGGAAGCGGACGCATCTTCAACGTCGAGATACAGCAGGACGATGAGGGAGCGCACCCGAAACGTGCCAGATACAACCTCGGGATGATGGATTCCAACGTGCTGGATACGGGAAAGAACTTCGATAAGCTCCCGGAGACCTACGTGATATTCGTCACGTTGAAAGACGCACTGGGGCACGGACTCCCGATAGCCCATATCGACCGGATAATCCGCGAGAACGGCAAGGAGTTCGGGGATGAAGAGCACTTCATCTACGTGGATTCCAGCAAGGACGATGGCGGGGAACTGGGAAGGCTGATGCACGATTTCCGTGTGAAGGAAGCGAAAGAGATGCAGACGGGAGCATTGAAAGACCGCGTGCATGAACTGAAAGAGACCGAGAAAGGGGTGGAGCATATGTGCAAGGAAATGGAACAGCTTTGCGATGAAGCAAGAATGGATGAAAAGAAAGAAACCGCAAGGAACCTTAACGATATGGGGTTGCCAATCGAGCAGATTGCACAAGCGTTAAAGGTGAATGCCCAGATGGTGCAGGAGTGGCTTGCAGGTAGTGTTTCTACGGCAAGATAGATAACCTCTTAGACGGCTTTACGGTTTCATGGCTCTGCGGGCTTTGGGTTCGCAGAGCCTTTTGATATGGACTCCCGATAGCCCATATCGACCGGATAATCCGCGAGAACGGCAAGGAGTTCG
>OHSH01000264.1_pt1 | contig 34942 bp, 27 predicted proteins | sample 1578611 | NCBI WGS metagenome assembly OHSH01 (sample SAMEA3879576, study PRJEB24766) | human gut metagenome | biome: human-associated habitat; feature: feces | place: USA | collected 1985/1987 | reverse complement strand
CCTATAACATCGGCGGTTTCAACGAGTGGAAGAATATCGATATCATCAAGGTGGTTATCAAGACCGTTGATAGATTGCTCGGCAGAAAGGAAGGCGAGGATATGGATCTCATCACCTACGTGACAGATAGAAAGGGTCACGATATGCGTTACGCCATTGATTCTCGTAAGCTCCAGAAGGAACTCGGCTGGGAGCCATCTCTCCAGTTTGAAGAGGGTATCGAGGAGACCGTAAAGTGGTATCTCGAGAACCAGGAATGGATGGATCATGTAACTTCTGGGGAGTATCAGAAGTATTATGATAATATGTATAAAGATAGATAATTTCAATTTTATGGATATTTTAGTATCAGAAAACTATGGACAACTTGACCATGAGATACGGTTGTCGGCAAAGAGTAGTGGAAACAAGTTTATTTCCACCGATGCAGTAGATGACTACAAAAAGTGTATTGCTGCAGCTGGTTACTTGCATATTTTTATCCATACAGCTTAAATCCTTTTATGTCAGACAATAAAAAAATAGCAAAGAACACACTTTTATTATACATCCGCATGTTTATTATTATGGGTGTAACTTTATATACATCAAGAGTTGTTTTAGATAAACTTGGTGTAGTAGATTATGGACTATATGGCGTGGTAGGTGGAATCGTCGCTATGCTATCATTTCTGAATGGTACATTGATGGCAGGTACCTCACGATTTATTACATATGAATTAGGAGCAGGAAATAAACAGCGTTTGTGGGAAACTTTCAATACTTCATTTTATACACACTCTCTTTTAGCAATTATAGTTATATTGATATTAGAGACTGGTGGCTTGTGGTTCTTATATCATAGGCTTGTAATACCTGCAGACCGTTTAAATGCATGTTTTTGGGTATTCCAGTTGTCAATACTTACTACCGTTGTCTCTATAACGCAAGTACCATATAATTCATTGGTAACATCGCACGAAAAGTTCAATATCTATGCATATATAAGTATATTTGAAGCTATAGCAAAATTGAGCGTTTGTTATGCATTGACAATATCGCATTGGGATAGATTGATCTTGTATGCGTTATTATTGGCTTTGATACAGTTGTTAATAGCATTCTATTATAGAATTTATTGCAATCGCCATTTTGAGGAATCGCATTTAGCACTTGCTTTTAACAAACAAATCTTTCGAGACTTGATGGGATTCTCTGGCTGGAATATCATAGCACAACTTACACACTCATTACGAATACAAGGAGTAGTAATCTTGATAAATATGTTTTTGGCTCCAGTTGTAGTTGCAGCTCAAACGATAGCAAATCAAGTTTGTAATGCAGCTATGGGATTTGTTAATAACTTTCGAGTAGCTTTTAATCCTCAAATAATAAAGCTTTATGCATCAGGAGATAAGGAAGAATCGAAGAAACTTACTCTCAATGCAACCATTGTAAGTTTTGATATGGTTTTGCTTTTAGCACTTCCATGTATTTATGCCATGCCTACTATTATGGATATATGGCTTGTAAAAGTACCAGATTATGCAGTTTTGTTTACTCAATGTATGTTGGCTTGCAATGTAATTGATGTTTTTAATGCTTCTTTCTATATTCCAATGCTTGCTGCCAATAAAATTAAGTTTAACTCAATGTCTGCCGTATTTATTGGCATAGGACAATTTGTTTTACTTTATTTTATCTTAAGGTATTCTAAAGAAGCGATGTGGGTACCAATATTCAATATAGTTCTTACTGCCGTATATTCTCTTTTGATAAAGCCTTATGTTTTGTGGAAAGATATTGATTATTCGATAAAAGAACTAGGTATGTGTTACTGGTGTTGCCTGAAAGTATTGGTTTTATCATTAGTCGTTACCATTCCATTATATCTATATTTAGATCAGTCATTAGTAAGTAGTACAATTCTTATACTGTCTTCTCTTGTAGCAGTTGCGGTTTCATCGTGGCTGTTTTTAGATAAGGACATGAAGGATAAGATAGTTTTAGTAGTAAAAAATAAAATACATAAACGATGAAAAAATTGGCGATAATAGGAGCTTCTTATCTTCAGGAGCCAATAGTGAAGAAAGCAAAGCAAATGGGTATTTATACCATTTGCTTCGCATGGGCAGATGGTGCAACATGCGCAGAAATCTGTGATAAGTTCTATGATATTTCAATTATTGAAAAAGAGCAGATTTTAGAGATTTGTAAAAAGGAACAGATTGATGGCATTACAACGATAGCATCAGACACAGCAACACTTACAGTAAATTATGTTGCCTCTAGAATGGGACTTATTTCCAATCCTGACGAGTATTCCGAGATTTGTACTAATAAGTTTAAGATGCGGCAGTGTTTCATGGATGCTGATGTTCCTTCTCCGAAATTTACACTTGTTGATGATGAAGGTAAGTATAGTATTAAGGGATTTAGATTTCCATTAATTGTAAAACCTACCGATCGCTCAGGTAGCCGGGGTGTTGAGAAGGTATTGGATCCTGTTCAACTTGAATCAGCCATTAAAAGAGCAAGAAAAGATTCTTTTGAGGGTAAAGCCATTATTGAGGAGTTTGTTACAGGTCGAGAAATCAGTGTTGAGGGAATTTCTTTTGAAGGTAATCACACCATCTTGCAAATCACTGATAAGGTTACAACAGGTGCACCTTTCTTTGTGGAACTGGGACATCATCAACCATCTTCATTATCTGATGAGATAAAGATTAAGGTCAAGCAAATCGTCTTAAATGCACTTGATGCCTTACATATACAATATGGAGCTTCTCACTCTGAATTGAAGATTGACGAGGACGGCAATATCCGGGTTATCGAGATCGGAGCAAGAATGGGAGGTGACTTTATCGGTTCCAATCTAGTGCAGTTGTCAACAGGCTATGATTTTGTAAAGGGTGTTATAGATGTCGCCCTAGGTACTTTTGAAGTGCCAAAGTTAACACAAAATAACTATTCTGGAGTATATTTCTTATGCAAAGAGACTGAATGGGTAAAACCTCTCATATTAAATTATAAGGATAATCCTGATATCGTAGAAGCAAGAATCACAGACCCTGTACTACGTAACATTGAGTGTAGTGGGGATCGTAGTGGATACTTGATATATCAATCAAATAAGAAAGTAGAATTTAATCATAACTAAAATATTATATTATGGCATTATTAATAGGTGCGACAGGTTACGTTGGTCGTTATCTGTCTATATATTTAAAAGAGCAGGGATATGATGTCTTAGCTCTAGGTCGTTCAAAGAAAGTACAAGAGTTTTTCAAGGAGAATGATGTACCTTTTCTGCATTTTGATTTGAGTGATGATGAGTCTTTTAATCAACTTCCAACAGAGAATATTGAGGCAGTGATAGATTTATCAGCTTGCTTGGCTGAGCATGAGACTCCAGTAGAGAATTTCTTTGAGGTAAATACCATAGGCGTATACAAAATGTTGGAATTTTGCCGTAAGAATGGAATAAAGAAATTCCTTCTTTCGTCATCTCACAAGGTTTATAACGACATTGACAAGAAGATAATCTCAGAGGAAGATGGAATCTCGTTTAAGGGCTATCATAGTCCATATATCATATCAAAGATAGCTGCGGAGAATTTTGTTACTTATTATCATAAGGACTTTGGCATAGAGGGTATTGTGCTTCGTTTTATTGGTGTACATGGCTATGGTGAGATATTATGTCATCTTAATACCGATGGAACTTATAAGAAAAGTACCTTCGAGCTCTTCTTTGAACGTATTTTGGGTCGTCTAAATACCATTGCAGCATGAAAAAGGTAATGGTATTTGGAGCGACTGGTACAGTTGGAGCATATACATGCTTGTATTTGAAAGAGAACGGATATTCGGTTATAGCTGTTGGTCATAGACTCTCTGACAATGACTTCTTCGCTTTGCATGGGATGGAATATTACTCAGTTGATGTCCGCAATAAGCAAGATTTTTTGAAATTGCCAAAGGATGACATTTATGCCATTGTTCATCTCTGTGGTATGTTGCCAGCAAGAATGAAGGGCTACCATCCACAACAATATATAGACGTGAATATGACTGGTACATTGAATTTGTTGGAGTTCTCACAAGAGATAAAGCCTAAGGTAGTCGTTTATTCTCAATCTATTGCAGATGTAGCATATCTGTGTGGAGATAAAAAACCGATACCAGCTGATGCCTTAACAAGTTTCCCACTCAACAATGATCATACGGTATATTCTATAACAAAGACGGCAGCTGTTAATCTTATCAAACATTACTCTGCAGTTGTAGGTTATAAATACTATATTCTCCGTTTTCCTAATATCTACTTGTATCATCCAAATCCAATGTACTATGTAGATGGTAAGGAAAAATGGCAAGGTTATAGAAGACTTATTCATATGGCACAAAGAGGAGAACCTATAACCGTTTGGGGAAATTCTAGCAAAGTAAGAGATATTGTATATGTCAAAGATTGCACCCAAATTATAGAAAAATGTATAAGTAGCAATGCTGAAAGTGGTACTTATAACGTTGGTACAGGTGTAGGAACTTCTCTAAAGGACCAAGTGGAAAAGATTGTCGAAGTCTTTTCACCAGCAAACAATCGCTCGGTCATCGCTTATGACAAAGATAAACCTGATACAACAGAATATATTTTTGATGTTAGTAAAACAAAAAAGAATTTAGGTTATGTACCCCAGTATGGATATTTAGAATATCTTCTTGATTTCAAGGATGAAATGGAAAAGGAAACATTTGCATTATTATGGGGTACAAACCAAGATAAATAAAATTAAATTAATTTATTCGATTATGGAACATATTCCTTTTAACAAACCTTGCCTCACGGGCAAGGAAGCTCATTACATGTATAAAGCTGTATATACAGGAAAACTTTCTGGTAATGGCTATTTCACAAAAAAATGTCAGCAGTTCTTTGAGGATAAATATGGTTTCAAGAAATGTCTGCTAACAACTTCGGGAACAGATGCCTTGGAGATGTGTGCAATGCTATGCGAATTGAAACCAGGGGATGAGGTGATAGTTCCATCTTATACCTTTGTTTCTACAGCTCTTGCGTTTTTGCGTGAAGGAGCAACCGTGGTGTTTGCTGATTCTATGGAATCAAATCCTAACATTGATGCAGATAAGCTGGAAGCACTTATTACTCCAAGAACTAAAGTGATAGCTCCTGTGCATTATGCTGGTGTGGCATGTGATATGGATAAAATCATGGCTATAGCAGAAAAGCATAACTTGATAGTTGTAGAAGATGCTGCACAGGCTATAGACTCTTATTATAAGGGTAAGGCTTTAGGAAGTTGTGGACATTTAGGCGCATTCTCCTTCCATGAGACAAAGAATATTACAGCTGGTGGTGAGGGTGGTTTATTGACAATAAATGACGAACGTTTTATTCGCCGCTCAGAGATCTTGTGGGAGAAAGGTACTAATCGAGCTGAATTCTTTCGTGGTGCTGTGAATAAATATGGTTGGGTAGATATGGGCTCTTCCTTCCTTCCGGCAGAAATTAATGCTGCATTCCTTTGGGCTCAGTTGGAGAACCTTGATGATATTCAAGCAAAAAGAAAGAAAATTTGGGAACAGTACTTTGCTGGCTTGCAGTCATTGGCTGCCCATGGTTATGTCAGATTGCCTCAGATACCAGGTTATGCCACCAATAATGCCCACATGTTCTATATAGTTTGTCGTAATTTGGAGGAGCGTACTGGCTTGATTCAATATTTGAAAGAGCATGATGTAGTTGCTCCATTCCACTATTTGGCACTTCATAAGAGTGAGTATTATCTTAACCATAGTGACCTCCGTCCTGAATTGCCTAACTGTGACATGTTTGCAGATTGCTTAGTGCGTTTGCCAATGTATTATGAATTGGAATTGGAGCAGGTAGATATGATAGTTGAATTAGTTAAACAGTATTATTGTTCTTTGTAATTTATGCAAAAACTTAAAATATTATATATAGCAGGTGTTTCTCCATACCATTTTGCAAACATGATATATGATTGCATGATGGCATTGGAGAATGCCGGTCATGATGTTGATTTTATTACATTATACGAATTTGACAATCAAAAATCAAATATGTATAATATATACAGCCTGCCTCTATTGTACAAACTCCGTAAATTATATCAATCCTTACCATTGTTGGTCAAACTTCGTAAATCATTAATACGGCGAAAAAATATTATCCATGAAAAGCGTAAGCTTTCTAAGGATGGATATTATATGGAACATATGGTAGAGAGAGTTTCACCTGTTCCGGTAAACTTAATATTTAACAAGGTTGATAAGAAATATGATTTAATAATAACATCAGTTTGGGAAAATATTATAAGTGCAGAAACTCTAAGAGCTCTTTATGAACATTATGATGTGCCAATAATAATGCATGCTGCAGATATGTATCCATTTACTGGTGGTTGCCAGTATCCAGGAAAATGCTTGAATTATTTAAACGAATGTGGTTTTTGCCCAATATTGGGTGGGGAAAAAAAAGATGATCAGACTCACCTTAATTATTTGTACAAAAAAGAAGTATATTCGAGGATTAATTGTGCTTTGGTTTCAAATAGTTATATGTTAGAAGAGGCTAAAAAATGTGGCTTGTTTGAAAATGTTCTTTTGAAAAAAAAGATATTTACAGTAAATGAAAATGTATATTTTCCTCATAATATAGATACCTCACGAGCATTGCTAGGAATTCCAAAGAATAAGAAATTTGTTCTTTTTGCAAGATATGTAAATCCTGCTCAAAACCCAAGAAAGGGAATTAAAGAAATGGTTGATGCGCTTATATTATTTTGCAAAGATAAAAATAAGGAAGAATTGGACAGTATGTGTTTGATGTTGGCAGGAGTACCATGTGAAGATATGTATGGGAAATTGCCAATAACTGTTATCGATCTAGGTTTTCTGTCTACAGGAAAATTAATTAAAGCTTATTCTGCATCAACAGCATTTATCTCTCCTTCTATAAGTGATGCTGGACCATCTATGGTGAACCAATCGATTATGTGTGGTACTCCTGTGATATGTTTTAAGGTTGGAACTGCTTTGGATGTTATTGAACATAAAAAGAATGGCTACAAGGCAGATCTGGCTAATATTCAGGATTTAGCAAATGGTTTTGAATATTTATGGTCATTAAACGTAAATGAATATTCTACAATGAGAGAAAATGCAAGACAAATAGGCTTAGAAAGACAATCTTTAGCTTGTTATGCAAATGTGATATTTGCCACTTATGTTGAATTGCTTAATGTTAAATAAATGATTTGGAAAGACAAAGTGCAGTGTTCAAAAAATAAATTGAGCGACAAGGCGTACAAGATAGAGGAGAGAAAGGTGATAATAATCTTAATATCAATGTTCATTATTATTCCTTTTGCATTGAAGTCAAAATTCTTGATTCCAATATTGTTAGGGTATTCTTTTCTAATTTTTAGGCAGGCTTTGGTATTTAAAAGAAATTTTGTTCCTCTTATAATCGCTTTATCTTTAACCGCTCCTGGATTTCTTGATAATATGGGCAATGATGCAAAGTTCTTGCTCTATTTCTTAAGGCTTATTATACTTGTAATATGGTTCTCTTATTATTTCCTTTTGTACAAAGGTAAAAATGGAATAAAAGGAATAGCCTCGATAATGATGCTGTTTTTGGGTGAGTTTTATTCATTGATAACTGGTAATAACCAAGAATTCTTATCTGTTTTATATGCTGTGATATATTTATCCATGATGCATTTTATATCTTCTAAAGACAATATGAGAACGAGCTCTGTATTTAAGTATTTTGATGTGATTTTTATTTGCACGGGTATATACGGAATACTGGAATCTTTTTGTGGTATCTGTCCATACGAATACGATTTGAATTTTGCCGTCTTTAGGGCAAGTGGCCTTCTTGGGCATCCATTGGTTCTTGCGTTAGTAACTTTGTTGTATCAGGTTATGTTGTATGTGAGATATATTTATACGAAGAATTTTAATTTCTTACTGTACTTTTTTTCTATTCTTGTTGCAATGATTACAGTATCAAGAACTGTTTATATCGTTTATGCGGTCTTGCTTTTGTATTTTCTTATTGTAACTAAGTTTTTTGTTCGTTTTAAGAGAATTGTAGCTTTGATAGCAGCTGCGGCATTGATTGGGGCAGGCGTGATATATTTCTTTCCTGATTTATATGAAGGTATCGTTTATCGCTTTGTAAATGGTGAAGCATATCATAGGGAGGCTGCTTTTGCAACTGTTGAGAAACTTTTTCGAGATAAGCCATTTGGTGTTGGAATATGGCAAATCGATAATGTTATTGCAACTCAAGGTTATGCAACATGGGGATTTATTGTAGGTTTTGGTACATTAGATAATTTCTTCTTGACACAAATTGCAGCTTATGGCTATTTTTCTATAGTAGCATTCTATTTCTATTTTCAATACTATTTCCATTTTTTGAAAAATCTTCAGGCATTAAAACTCTTATGCTTTATATTTCTTATTTGGGTTAGTATATCTTTTTCATTCGATTTAGAGTCTTACCCTGCTGTATTGATTATGTTTGGGTTTTACTCAACATTTTTAGTAAAAAAAGAATTTCTTGGATGTAAAAATGTTAAAGCAAAATAATTTAGCAATAGTTATCCCGGCCTACAAATCAACATTTCTTGTAGCTGCTTTAGATTCCATTGCAGCTCAAACTTGTCAGGACTTCACGCTCTATATAGGCGATGACTGTAGTCCTAACAACTTGGAGGAGATTGTAGATAAGTATAGGGATAAAATCAACTTAGTGTATAAACGGTTTGATACAAACCTTGGTGGCAAGGACCTTGTGGCGCAATGGGAACGCTGTATCGACATGACGCAAGGGGAGGAATGGCTCTGGCTATTCTCTGACGATGATGTGATGGAGAAGAATTGCGTGGTAGAGTTCTATAAGACCATTCAGAGTAATCCAAGGGCAGGATTGGTGCATTTCAATGTCATGCGGCTGGATGATACTACCGGCGAAGTTTCTTCCCTTCCTGAGTTCCCTAAATTTTGTTCGGCAAAGTTCTATTTGGACGAGAAACTGAAGGGACATTTAATTAGCTTTGTGGTGGAGTTCATTGTACGTCGAGATGTGTTTTTTGACAATGGAAGATTTCAAAACTTTGATTTGGCTTGGGGTAGCGACTTTATCAGTTGGGTGAAATTCGCTGATGCAGTTGGTGGTATTGATACCTGTGAGAAAGCCAAAGTGCTGTGGAGAAAGAGTAATGAAAATATTTCGCCAGACAAATCTGTGCCTATTTTGATAAGGAAGATTCAGGCACTAACTGATAATGCCAAGTGGCTTGCTGATTTTGCCGCAAAACAAGGTTATGGAAACAAGTGGTTTTATACCAAATATCCGCTTGGTGAAATTAGGAGAAATAAGTTTTTGCTTACTAAAGAGCAGAAAGCAGAATTACTGGAGAATTATCGAACAAAGATTCATCCTTCCTTTTGGGTGAGTTGTATAATCTTTTGGTTGAATCATAAATAATATTGATTTCATATGGAAAAATTGACATATCTTGTACATTGGGGCAAGAATAAAGAGGACAGCCTGGAGTGGTACAAACTATTCCTTGTATAAAGCTCTCTGCAAGTATTATCAGGTTGATGACATCAATCTGAAATTCCCAAAGTTGATTTCTGTCTTCATGCATCGAATTCTACGGTTGGATTGGTTTGCTGGAGGATTCTATAAATTACAGTATTTTCGTCGTAAACACAAGCACTTAAAAGGAAAGGTGCTACAGATGAGCGGCATTGTGGATGCGGATTCAGAAACTCAGTCATACATATATAACGACTTAAGTGTTTCATACGTGGAATACATGAAGGATAAACTCCCAAAAGTTTTTGCAGTAAGTGACTTTCAGCATGCCAATCCTGTACTTATTCACAAACAAGCCGTTGCACAAGCTAAGTTTTATGAAACATGCTCTGCCATATTTTGTATGGGACATTGGTTGCAAAAGTTTCTTGTCGACAATGGCTTACCTGAGAGCAAGGTGATATACGTAGGTGGGGGTGTGAATATAGATTGTAGCCTGATTCAACCACGTAACAAGACCAAGAACAAGATTCTTTTTGTTGGAAAAGACTTTAAAAGAAAGGGTGGATATGTCACTTATGAGGCGTTTAGACTTTTGCGAGAGCAGGGTGAAAACGTAGAACTTTATGTGGCAGGTCCAGCCACAAATCCTATTCAAAATCCTACCGAAGGTTATCATTATATGGGTCAGGTTAATTTTGATGCCGTTGCAGAACTCTTCAATAAATGTGATATATTCTGCATGCCGTCTTATTTTGAGGCTTATGGTTTGGTATTTATCGAAGCACTGACATTTGGGTTGCCTTGTATTGGACGTGATTGCTATGAGATGTCTTATTTTATTGAGGAGGGTAAGACTGGGTTGTTGCTCAAGGAAGACAATCCGCAGGAATTGGCTTCCTTGATGAAGAAAACGTTGCAAGATGATTCATTTAAGAAGAATGTTGCAGCCCGACATGACCATTATCTAGAAGAGTACTCATGGGATGCAGTGGCAAGGAGAATGAAAGAAGCAATGGATGAAAAATAGTGATGTGTTAGTGGTGGAAAAAATGTTTTTATGCTAAGGCATATTGACAGATGATGGGGTTGGCCCCTTCTCCTTTTGAACTTAAAATATTGTTTTAAAATTGATTGTTAATTCTCGAAACAAAGTTATGACTATTTCTTTTATTGTTGAATGTGACGTATGTCACCATAAGTATGTTCTTAAATGCCAGTGCGACCATGTGATGAATCATGGGAGCATGCCAATACGTGTGGGCTGTAAAAACTGTGGCAATATACTTTGCGGCGAGATTTCTGCACAGAGCCTTGTAATAACTAAAGGCATAAAGCATGAATGTGAGAATTTGTTGGAACCTTATCCTTATGTAGGAGTATCAACGGAATTGCCGATTTGCGTCGATTGTTACTTTACGGATAGACAACTATTAAATAACTCTAATTTCCGCAACACTATAATTTGATATTTTTTATAAGCACCTGAGCAACAAAAAGTTGCTCAGGATTTTGCCATGTCAGAAATTTCACTTATCTTAGTGTTGCAAAATAAAAACAAACAAAATTCTGAATGACATGGCAAAAGTACAAATAAAATCTGAGAAACTCACTCCTTTTGGGGGAATTTTTTCGATTATGAAGCAATTTGATGCTCTTTTAGCTCAAACCATATCGTCTTTTATGACAACTTGTACTTTGCCATCAGCATTGGGCATATTATAAAGAAGAAATTGTATCTCGTTACTCATAATTTATTACTTTAGATGCAAAGTAAGTGATTTATTTTTATAACAATGTGCCTATAGTGTAATCTTTAACAAGATATAACAAAAAACGCTTGTGTTATAGCATGTAATAGTGTGAAAGAATGTAAAATGAGCCCTTGCTTTTGGCTGTTACTATAGATTAGCATTGAAATATGTTGTCAAAATGTTGGCAATTTCTAGAAACAAAAAATCCTAACCGCTTATTATCAAGCAGTTAGGGTTTTCTTTGGTGCGCCTGATAGGACTCGAACCTACACGGCCTAAACCACTAGATCCTAAGTCTAGCGCGTCTACCAATTTCGCCACAAGCGCATTCTTGGGTGCAAAGATACAATAATAATTTGAATAAAAAGAATAAAAATGAAAAAAATGATGGTTTTACTTGCTTTTTACGAGAAATAATGGTAATTTTGCAAACAGATACTGTTCTATTTTTATTTTGTAAAAAAACGAAGGCAGGACAGTAAGGACAGATAAAAACTATAATAACAGGAATATGAAAAAAATATGGGTTATGATGCTGGCTACATTGATGGTTTCTTCCACGATGATGGCTGGAAATGTGAAGAAATCAACTACTCTTCCTATTGTGGGAGAGGTCGTAAAGGCTTCTCATCCGATGATTCAGTATGTTGGGCGTGTGAGCTTTGCTAAGAATCCTGATGTAGCCAGTTTCAATTATCCGGGAACTACGATTGAGGCTAGTTTTCAAGGGTCTTCTCTGAAAATGCTGTGTCGCCCGAAATCGGGATATTTCATGGCGCAGATTGATGGTTGCGAACCTTTCAAAGTGGGCTTTAATGCCGAACGCGATTCGGTTGTTACCCTGGCTGCGGCTTTGCCAAAGGGGGTGCATCATGCTAAGGTGATGTATGTGATAGAAGGCTTGTTCCGCAAACCGGAATTCAGGGGATTCGTTCTTGATAAGGGATGCCAGCTCGTTGAGGCTCTGGCTCTTGCGGAACGGAAGATTGAATTTATCGGAAACTCCATCACCTGCGGTTATGGCGTAGAAAGTATCAACATGTCTGATCCTTTTGAGGATGAAACGGAGAACCATTGGCTTACTTATGCCAATATTGTAAGTGACAGTCTGAAGGCTCAGCATACTTCTATCTCCCGCAGTGGTATCGGTGTATATCGTAATTATAATGGTCCGAAGACAGGTGATGCCGATAACATGCCTTGGCAATATGAATATACCTTATTTGACCAGCATGATGAAAAATGGGATTTTGCCAAGTATCAGCCTCAGTTAGTCTGTATCAATCTGGGTACGAACGATCTTTCTACCAAGAATTATGATATTCAACTCTACGAGAAAAATTATCGCATGTTTCTTAAAACGGTACGTAGTAAGTATCCTCATGCAAAGATTGTGATGTTGACAGGTCCGATGCTCGGCGAGAAGGAGAGTAGCAAGCAGCGAACTGTGCTTGATAGAATCTGTGCTGATGCCAATAAAACTGATAAGAATATTTACCGTTTCGATTTCTGTTTCCAGAAAGGAGATTTAGGTTATGGCGCCAGCTGGCATCCTAGTATGTTGCAGCATCGGAAGATGGCAGCAGAATTGCTTCCGTTCCTGAGAAAACTGATGAATTGGAATTAAATGAAATTGCATGTTTCCAAAACAAAATTATATGATAACAATGAACACAAAAAATCTATTATTATTGGCATCTCTTACATTGGCGATGCCTCTGACAGCACAGACTCCGCAAGAGGATTTCAAGCGGGATATTACGCTTTCGGGTAGTAACTATGTAGCTTATCGTGGTCCGCAGAAGCAGTTGACTGCGGCTCCTAAAGGTTATAAGCCTTTCTATCTGAGCCATTATGGCCGGCATGGTTCCCGCTATATGATTGGCAAGAAGGCTTATGATGTGCCTTATTTCTCTCTGCTCAAAGCGAAGCAGGAGGGCAAACTGACAGCTAAGGGCGAGGAAACGCTGGCTAAGGTGAAGATTATTCGTGAGGAGGCGAAGGGGCGCGATGGCGAACTGACTCCGCTCGGAGCTCTCCAGCATCAGGGTATCACCAGAAGAATGATGGAGCGATTCCCTGAGATTTTTGCCGGTAATACGAATATTGAGGCCCGAAGTACTTTGGTAATCCGATGTATCCTCTCTATGGAGAACGGTTTGCAGCAGATGCTGCGCATGAATCCGAAACTTCATATCTTCCATGATGCCAGCGAGCATGATATGTATTATATGAACCAAGACGACCGATACCTGGATAGCTTGAAGAACAGCGTGGGTATCAAGGTGGCACAGCAGGAATTTGCACAGAAGCACGTTAGCTATAGCCGTGTGATGCAGGAACTGTTCAACGACCCTGCCTGGGTGAAACAGAATATCAACCAGAGTGACCTGAACAGAAAACTTTATAAGATGGCAAGCTCAATCCAAGGCACGGAACTGAGGGGCAAGGTTTCGCTCTATGACCTCTTTACGGAGGAGGAACTGTATCAGAACTGGCTGAATGCCAACATCTCGTGGCAGATGGCTTACGGCAACTCGCCTTATACGGGCAATGTGCAGCCGTTCTCCCAGCGCAATCTCTTGAGAAACATTATCCAGAAGGCGGATAGCTGCATCGCCTTGCCGCATCCGGGAGCTACATTGAGATATGGACACGATACAATGGTTACTCCGCTTACCTGTTTGCTGGATTTGAATGGATATGGCGAAGAGATTAAGGATCCGGAGAAGATTGCTTCTCAATGGTGGGATTATAAGATTACTCCGATGGCTACGAATTTGCAGTTCGTTTTTTATAGAAACAAGGCGAATGATGTGCTGGTGAAGGTGCTTTTGAATGAAGACGAGGCTACTTTGCCTATCAAGAGCGATGTGGCACCTTATTACCACTGGAATGACTTCAGGGAGTATTGCTTGAAAAAGCTGGCGGGGTATAAAAGGTAAAAATGAAGGCTACTGACTGCTGGGGGACAGGCGATGGAATCGCCTGGAACGGGGGCAGGAGGGGGACTGGCTTCTTTTTTGCTGAACGCAAAACGCTAAAGCGCGAAATGCAAATGGCTAGATAATAAAAAAAAAGGGCTTAAGCTTTTTGGGCTTAAGCTCCTTTTTTATGATGGGTGCTTTCCTTGCGCTTTCTTTTTCGCTTTCTTAGCGCTTTTTATTGCTTCGATAACCAGTCTTTATCCTTCTGGTCTTCTTCGAAATCTTTTTCTGAGAAGAGGTTGGTCTGACCAGTCAGTTCGTCAATCACCTGTTGCTCGCTTTTGCCAGCATCTGGATCAAGGTTTTCACCTTCATTCTCTGAGTCAGAACCATCCGGTTCCTCATCATTATCCTCAGAAGGAGGTTCTGGGAATCGGGTTGGTTCCAGTTCCTCGATACTTTCAATCTTCCATGTCGTGAGGCGCTTACCCTTTGCCTTGAAACTCTTCTGCGCAATGAACTGCTCGGCATCGATTTCTTCGGCAGGACGGATGGCATCCACACCGCCATAAGTAACCTTGATGCGTGGATAAACCGTATCGGTAAGCAAGATGAGCTTGCAGTTAGGGTTTTCTCCCATGAAATTCTGATGGCGCTTGGTGGCATCCATCGTGAATCGCTTGATGTATGGATATCCCTGATTGTCGGCATCGTAGAGAATTGCTGTCCATATCTTATGTTCATCCCATTTCTCTAAGCGGATGATGTTGTCCTCGTAGTGGTTGTTGACATCGAAATTGGTGATGTAGAATTCACCGTTGTCGAGTACTACCAAGATAGAATCATCATCATTGAATTCGCCCAGGAAGCGGCCGTTCTCATCGTAGTTGATGCGGTTTACGTCTGGGTCGAACCAAACCTTTCTGCCTCCTAACGTGCTGTGGCCGTGACTCTTCAGACCGATGCGGCGAATGGTGCGCTTGGTAAGGAGATTACCTTTGGCAGCACGCCCCTTGATCAGAATGTCTGAGAAATCCTTCTCCAGGAAGATGCTCTGGCGCTTCTTCGTCAGGTCTGGCTCCATCGTACACTTGATGATTTCAGCTTCTCCATTCGGGTTGGCGGTGAAATAGATAACGCGGCTGCCAGCTGTGCCCTGAGTGATGTCATACAACTTGTCGCGGGTCATGGCGGTTACATTGAATCGCTTGATGAAGTAATCGCCTTGTTTGCCGTCGCGGTAAACACAGTTGTAGATGGTGCGCTTGTCGTTCTTCTTGAATACCTGTACATGGAGGATATTCTTGCCAACGAATATTTTGTCGGCTACCTTGGTGACTTTAAACTTACCATCCTTATAAAAGATGATGATGTCATCGAGGTCGGAGCAGTTGCATACGAATTCATCCTTCTTCAACCCTGTACCAACGAATCCTTCCTGACGGTTGATGTAGAGCTTCTGGTTAGCCTCTACCACCTTAGTCACCTCAATGGTATCGAAGTTTCTGATTTCTGTTTTGCGAGGATGGTTCTTTCCATACTTGCCCTTGAGATATTCAAACCAGTTGATGGTAACATCGGTCATGTGAGCCAGGTCGTTCTCAATCTCAGCAAGTTCAGCCTTAATTTTCATCAGCAGTTCGTCTGCCTTATCCTTATTATATTTAAGGATTCGCTGCATCTTGATTTCCAGAAGTTTGAGGATGTCCTCGCGGGTAATTTCCCGATGGAAGGCATATTCTACCATACCCTTACCGTCTACTTCGGCAGTAAAGAGTTTGTCCTTGAATGGCTCGAGTTTTGAGTCGATGAAGGCAACAACCTCATCCTGACTCTTACTCTGCTCAAACTTTCGCTCCTTGTAGATGCGTTCTTCGATGAAAATCCGTTCGAGAGAAGAGAAGAAGAGCTGTTCCTCCAATTCACCCTTTCTGATCATCAGTTCCTTGCGCAGCAATCCCATAGTGCGGTCTACGCTGTGGCGCAACACATCGCTGATAGTGAGGAAAACAGGCTTGTTGTCTTCGATGACACAGCAGTTGGGCGAGATGTTGATTTCGCAATCGCTGAAAGCGTAGAGTGCATCCATCGTTTTATCTGATGAGGTTCCTGGTGCCAGATGCACAAGAATCTCAACATTTGCCGAAGTAACATCATCTACCTTGCGTGCCTTAATCTTACCCTTTTCTACCGCTTTGGTGATAGAATCGATGAGGCTGCCTGTAGTCTTGCTGAATGGTATCTCGCTGATAACGAGTGTCTTGTTGTCGAGCTTGTCTATCTTGGCTCTTACTTTCAATGCACCACCTCGCTGTCCATCATTGTATTTACTTACATCGATGGCACCGCCTGTAGGGAAGTCGGGATAGAGTTGGAAAGGCTCGCCCTTGAGATAGTGGACGGCAGCATCGCAAATCTCATTGAAATTATGTGGCAAAACCTTACTGCTCAATCCCACGGCAATACCCTCGGCACCTTGTGCCAGGAGCAGCGGGAATTTGGCAGGGAGCGTGATAGGCTCCTTGTTTCTGCCATCATAAGAGAGTTGCCAGTCGGTGGTTTTAGGATTGAAAACCACATCGAGAGCAAACTTAGAGAGGCGTGCCTCGATATATCGGGGAGCAGCGGCACGGTCGCCCGTAAGAATGTTTCCCCAGTTACCCTGCGTATCGATGAGCAGGTCTTTCTGTCCCATCTGTACCAAAGCATCTCCGATAGACGCATCACCGTGAGGGTGAAACTGCATGGTATGTCCCACGATATTGGCAACCTTGTTGTATCTTCCGTCGTCCATGCGCTTCATAGAGTGGAGGATGCGTCGCTGTACCGGTTTCAAACCATCCTCAATATGAGGAACGGCACGTTCGAGGATAACATACGATGCATAGTCGAGGAACCAGTTCTGATACATTCCGCTGAGGTGATGTACAGCAGAAGCATCGAATCGGTTCACCGGCTTATAATCGGAATGTTTCTCGGTCGAAATCTCCTCGTTGTCATCTTCTGCAGCATCCTGTTCAGATTCTGCAGAAGAATTTACCAAATTTGGCGATTTTTCCTCTTCAAGACCGTTTTTATCTTTAATTTCGTCGCTCATATATAGCTTTTAATACTTATTTTATTAATTTATGGCAAAAATACAACAATTTTTCGAGAAAAAAGAGTATCTTTGCCGAAAATTTGAAAAAAATAAGATTTAATCATGGCACAGGAAGATGTTTTTAAGAAAATTGTAAGCCATTGCAAGGAATATGGCTTCGTGTTCCCAAGTAGTGAAATTTATGATGGCTTGGCTGCCGTTTATGACTATGGTCAGAATGGTGTTGAGCTCAAAAACAATATCAAACAGTACTGGTGGCAGAGTATGGTATTGTTGCACGAGAACATTGTTGGTCTCGATGCAGCTATCTTCATGCACCCTACAGTATGGAAGGCATCTGGACACGTAGATGCTTTCAATGACCCATTGATTGATAACCGCGATTCAAAGAAGCGTTATCGTGCCGATGTGCTCATCGAGGATCACATGGCTAAGTATGAGGAGAAGATTGCCAAGGAGATTGCCAAGGCTAAGAAGCGTTTCGGCGATAGCTTTGATGAGGCTCAGTTCCGTGCAACTAATCCTCGCGTTCTGGAGAACCAGAAGAAGTTTGATGATCTCCATGCCCGCTATACTGAGGCTATGCAGGGGCCTAACCTGGAGATGCTGAAGCAGATTATCGAGGATGAGGGTATCGTCTGCCCTATCAGCGGTACCAAGAACTGGACAGATGTCCGTCAGTTCAACCTGATGTTCTCTACCCAGATGGGTGCTGCCAGCGATGCTACAAGCAAGGTATATCTCCGTCCTGAGACAGCTCAGGGTATCTTCGTAGATTATCTGAGCGTTCAGAAGACCGGCCGTATGAAGTTGCCATTCGGTATCTGTCAGATTGGTAAGGCTTTCCGTAACGAGGTTGTAGCCCGTCAGTTCGTATTCCGTATGCGTGAGTTCGAGCAGATGGAGATGCAGTTCTTCTGCCAGCCTGGTACTGAGATGAAGTGGTTTGAATATTGGAAGAAGGTTCGTCTGGCTTGGCACGAGGCTCTCGGTATGGGTAATGAGAACTACCGTTATCACGATCACGAGAAACTGGCTCACTATGCCAATGCTGCTACCGACATCGAGTTTAAGATGCCATTCGGCTTCAAGGAGGTAGAGGGTATCCACAGCCGTACCAATTTTGACCTTTCTCAGCACGAGAAGTACAGCGGCCGTTCTATCAAGTACTTCGATCCAGAGAAGAACGAGAGCTATGTACCTTACGATGTAGAGACATCTATCGGTGTAGACCGTATGTTCCTCAGCGTAATGTGCCACTCTTACTGCGAGGAGAAGCTGGAGAATGGCGAGACACGTGTTGTTTTGCGTTTGCCAGAGGCTTTGGCACCTGTTAAGTGTGCTGTGTTCCCATTGGATAAGAAGTATGGTTTGCCAGAGTTGGCACACGAAATCGTTGACGAACTGAAGTTCCACTTCAATACTCACTATGGCGATCCTAAGGATTCTATCGGTAAGCGTTATCGCCGTCAGGATGCTATCGGTACTCCATTCTGTATCACCGTAGACCACGAGACTCCAAACGATCATAAGGTAACTCTGCGTTATCGTGATACCATGGAGCAGGAGCGCGTAGCTATCTCTGATCTTCGCAGCATCATCGAGGAGCGCGTAAGCATCACTAGCGTATTGAAGAAGCTTGGCAAGGAAATCAAGAACTTCTAATTAATCAAATATATCTAGATGAATCTTAAGAGTTTGAAATATTTCTTCTTCCTCATGATGGCAGTGATCACACTGTCATCATGTAGCGAAGATGATGATAATGTCTCGGAATATGCCAACTGGCAGGAGCGTAACGAGCAGGCTTTTGCCGATACATTGGCTTATGCCAGAAAGATGGGTGAAGCTAACGGCTGGTACGTTTATAAGAACTGGACGTTCGAAAACCAGACTCCGACGAACAAAGATCAGAATGGTAATTTAGTGCCCCTTCCTTATAAGGATTGCGATAATATCATCGTTCATGTTCTGAAGAAGGGAGAGGGTACAACTTCTCCTATCCTTACCGATTCGGTACAGGTGAGCTATCGTGGCCGTTTCATTCCTACTGATAATTATAAGGAAGGTTACGTCTTCGACCAGAGTTTTACGGGTACTTTTGATGCTGCTACAGCTAATCCTATCCGTAGTGTGGCCGGTGGATTTATCGATGGCTTTACCACCGCATTGCTCAAGATGCATCCGGGCGACCATTGGCAGGTGTTCATTCCATACCAGCTGGCTTATGGCGAGAGCGGTAATTCTTCAATCCAAGGCTATTCAATGCTCCGTTTTGAGATGGTGCTCAAGAGTTATAAGAGAGCTTCTGGCAAGAAGTGGATTACTAAATAATAAGAATAAAGATTTAGAGAAAAGTATGTGCATATGTTTGAAATGATATATGCACATATTTTTTTGTATGAGCGATATACGAGAAATTAATTTATGCTTTATAGCAAGAAGACAGATTATTTGATGGAGTCGATTCGCCTGGGTAGGGAGATGGATCGGCGCGAGAAACTCAATCTTATTGTAGGGTTGAGTATACCTTCTATGCTGGCTCAGATTTCTACGGTGATGATGTTCTTCATTGATGCTTCTATGGTGGGGCATCTGGGAGCAGAGGCTTCTGCCAGTATCGGATTGATTGAGTCAACTACCTGGCTTATAGGTAGCTTGCTCAGTGCAGCTGCTACTGGCTTTTCTGTACAGGTAGCTCATTTTATCGGAGCTAATGATTTTGCAAATGCCCGTCAGGTGTTTCGTCATGCGCTGATTTGCGGTGTGGCGTTCAGCATTTTTGTTTCTCTTCTCTGTGTCGGCATTCATGCTTATCTGCCTTATTGGCTGGGTGGAGGTGCCGATATTGCCACCAATTCCTCTCGCTATTTTCTGATATATGGTCTGGTACTTCCATTCGTTTTCCTTTATCATATATCCGAAATGATGCTGAAATCTGCGGGCAATATGCATACGCCTAGTGTGATGGCTGTATTGATCTGTATCTGCGATGTGATATTCAATTACCTGTTTATCTATATCCTGAAGTTGGGTGTTGTGGGGGCTGCCTTAGGAACGGCGATGGCTTATGTCTGCATCTCTCTGCCTAATCTTTATCTTGCAGGTTTCAAGAATAAGATACTGAATCTCCGTCAGGACCATGTCCGTTTCCGTTGGGTCAGGTCGTATGTTCATAATGCCTGTAAAATCAGCATTCCGATAGCCATACAGAACATATTGATGAGCGGGGCGCAGATAGTGAGTACCATGATTGTGGCACCTCTTGGCAATATAGCCATTGCTTCCCATTCTTTTGCTATTACGGCAGAGAGTCTTTGCTATATGCCGGGCTATGGTATTGGTGATGCGGCTACTACTCTGGTGGGACAGACGCATGGAGCAGGGCGAGTAGGTTTGTGCAAGAATTTTGCCTATATGACAGTAGGACTTGGAATGGCTGTGATGGCTGTGATGGGAGTGGTGATGTATGTCTTTGCTCCTGAGATGATTGGCGTTCTTTCTCCGGTAGAAAGTATCCGTGAGATGGGGACCATCTGTTTGCGTATCGAGGCTTTTGCTGAACCATTCTTTGCAGCTAGCATCGTGACCTATTGTGTTTGTGTAGGAGCGGGCGATACCAGAAAACCGGCGATGATCAATCTCGGTACCATGTGGCTGGTGCGCCTCACTCTGGCTTATGCTCTTTCCAAGAGCTATGGCTTGGAGGGAGTATGGATAGCGATGGCTATCGAACTCACATTCAGGGGAATCCTCTTCCTTATCCGCCTCTTCAGAGGTTCATGGATGAAGAGTTTTCATGTAGGTTAGGATTGGTTTTCTGCCTCCAATGTTAGTTTTAGGTTAAGATTTGCATACATCGCGAAGATATTCTCTAAAATGTTTGCAAATCTTTTTTATTTTTCTTAATTTTGCATCGCAGACAGTAACCATGTTGCTGGTTTTGTCGTTATATATAGGTGAACTTGTTAAGTAGCATGATATATATATAATAAGGTATAAAGAAAGAATGATATAGAAAACAATAAATACATAAATAATTAAAATCAGATGAAACTAAGAAAGATTTTTGCAGCAGTTGTGCTGTTCCTTTCTGCAGGTACAGCGATGGCACAGCAGATGCCAGCTATTCCGGTAGACAAGAATGTGAAGATAGGTCGTCTTGATAATGGATTGACTTACTACATTCGTCACAACAGTTATCCTGAGAATGTGGCCAGTTTCTACATCGCTCAGAAAGTGGGTTCTATCAATGAGAATGATGACCAGCGCGGTTTGGCTCACCTCTTGGAGCACCTTGCCTTCAATGGTACCGACCATTTCAAGGGCAACTCTCTGCAGGACTATCTGCAGAGCATCGGTGTACAGTATGGCCGTAATCTCAACGCCTATACAGCAGTAGAGAAGACTGTTTATTACTTCACAGATGTTCCTACTACCCGTACTACAGCCGTAGACTCCTGTATGCTTATCCTCAAGGATTGGAGTAATGGTATCAGTCTTACTGAAGATGCTATCGAGAGCGAGCGTGATGTGGTGCACAATGAGTACCGTATGAGCATTGTAGGTCAGCAGCGCATGATAGAGCGTTCACTTCCTAAGCTCTATCAGGGCGAAAAGTATGGCTACCGTTTCCCTATCGGTTTGATGAGCGTTATCGATGGCTGTAAGCCAGAAACTCTCCGTGCTTACTACCGCAAATGGTATCGCCCAGACAATCAGGCTATTATCATCGTGGGTGATGTAGATGTAAATCATATCGAAGCTAAGATTAAGGAACTCTTCTCAGGTATCAAGGTACCTAAGAATGCCGCTAAGATAGAGAAGGTAGAAGTATCTGATAATGATTCAGCCATCTATGTTATCGACAAGGATAAGGAGCAGCAGGTTGATCTCTTCCAGATTTATATGAAACACAATGCTGTGCCGGATTCTCTGAAGGGCAACATGAGCTATCTCCTGAAGGGATACATGGATAACGTGATTTCTTCTATGATTGCTGCCCGTTATGCAGAGAAGGCATTGGAGCCAGACTGTCCATATCTCCAGGCAAATGCCGGTGATGGTTCATACCTGATTTCAAGCACAAAGGATGCTTTCACCCTTACCGGTGTAGCTAAGCCAGGAAAGATTAAGGAGGCTTATGCTGCTGTTCTCCGCGAGGCACAGCGTATGCACGAGTTCGGTTTCACAGCTACAGAGTATCAGCGTGCCAAGGATGAATTCATGAGCCAGGTTGACAAGGCTCTTGCCAACAAGGATAAGATGAAGAACGAGCAGTTTACCACCCAGTATGTGGATAACTTCATTTCTAACGAGCCTATTCCGTCAGTAGAAGAGGAGAGCCAGATCTGGAAGATGGTAGTTCCAAACTTGCCTCTTGAGGTTATCAACAGCTATGCCAAGCAGTTGGTTTGCCAGAGCGATACTAACCTTGTATCATTGGTTATGATGCGCGAGCAGGCTGGTGCCGTTTATCCTACCGAGCAGGAACTTTCTGCCATCGTAAAGCAGGTACGTGCTGAGAAGCTCGAGGCTTATGTGGATAATGTTAAGCAGGAACCTCTCATCGCTCAGGCTCCTAAGGCTGGTAAGATTAAGAAGACTGTTGAGAACAAGAAGTTGGGCTTCAAGGAGTTGACTCTTTCTAATGGCGCTAAGGTGGTATTGAAGAAGACCGATTTCAAGGACAATGAGATTGCTTTCGCAGCTTCAGCCAATGTGGGCTATTCTACTTTCGGCAAGGAAGACTTCCTGAATGCTGCATTTGCAGCAGATGTGCTCGATGCTAGTGGTCTTGGCGATTTCTCAAGCAATGATCTTGATAAGGCTTTGGCAGGTAAGCAGGTTGGCGTTTCGTTCAGCTTGAGTCCTTTCAATCATGGTTTGAAGGGTAATTCTACTCCTAAGGACATCGAAACCCTGATGCAGCTCATCTATCTCAAGATGACCGCAGTAAGCAAGGACCAGAAGAGCTTCGACAATATGAAGAGTATGGTGGCTACTGTTCTTGCCAACAAGAGCAACAACCCAAACCTCGTATATCAGGATTCTGTTCAGAGCACCCTCTATTTGGGTAGCAAACTTGCCCGTGTGCCAGAGGCAAGCGATATAAAGGATATCAACTACGACCGTATCCTGGAGATTGGTAAGCAGTTCTACGGCAATGCCAAGGACTTCACCTTCTATTTCGTAGGTAACTATGATGAGAAGACTCTCCTCCCACTCATCGAGCAGTATATCGCCAGTCTGCCAAACAATGGCTTCAAGCTGAAGAACAAGCAGATTCCTTATGCTAATGGTAAGGTAAGCAATGTCTTTACCAAGGCAATGGAGAACCCACAGAACCAGGCAACAGAGATCTGGTATACCAAGGCGCCATTCACCTTGAAGAATTCTGTTCTTGCTGATGTTTCTGCCCGTTTGCTGGAGATGAAGTATTTGCGTACTATCCGTGAGGAACTCAGCGCTGCTTATCATGCAGGAGCAAACTATGGTTTGCTTCGCGATTATGATAACAAGGCTGCCATCTCTATTTCAGCCGTGGCTCAGTTGAACCCAGAGAAGTCAGATATCGCTATTCCTTACTTCTTCAAGGGTATGGAAGAGACCGTAGCCCAGCCAAATGCAGAAGACCTTCTGAAGGTGAAGGAGATTCTCCTGAAGCAGGCTGCTGTTAGCGAAAAAAACAATGTTTATTGGCTTGGTGCGTTGAGCACATACGAGCGTATGGGTGTTGATACTCATAGCGATTACAAGGAGATGGTGAAGAATCTGAAGGCATCTGAGATTTCAGACTTCCTGAAGAATGTCATCTTGAAGAGTGGTAATCACTTCGAGATCATCATGAAGGCAGTGAAGAACGAGAAGTAAAATCTCGGACTTGATATAATAAACTTGAATAATAAACGAAAAAATCCCGTTGTACAAGCCAGATGGCTGACAACGGGATTTTTACGTTTTTTTCTTTTCCCAAAATTTTTGAAACTCATCATTTAAGAGTCGTTTCGAAAATCTCTCTTAAAAAAGAAAGGATGCGTCTTTATATTGTATAAGAGCATCATCTTCCCTCCTTTACGTCATGTTTCCGAAGAGTATTAACCTCTTCTCTTTGCCTTAGAGGCAAGAGCCTCGCGGCGATCCTGAAGAATCTGTTGGCATCTATCGATTGCCTGATTCTGATTTTCTGAATTTACCTTAATTAAATCATTCATAACCTATTGATATTTGTTAACCGCTTGCAAAGATAGGGGTTTTCTACCTATTTCTAGGTACAAAATGCATGAAAATACGTGTTTTATTCGTTATTTTTTGATTTATGTCAAAAAAATGTGCAATCGTTTGAACAGTTCCCCCCCCTAGAATGATAATTGGTATTTCCTGAACGATTTTTTTCATTATCTTTTAAACGAATTGTCATCGCAATCGTCTATAATAACGTAAAAAGAGTAGAAATGATGAGTTTTTAGGGAGATTCATACGCGAAATAGGGATTTTTCTTATCATATTCCCGATTTTTTTTGCGAACTTTGCACCCGAAAGAACAATAGGAAGTATTGGGTATATATAAATAAGAGTGATAAAATAAATATATAGAAAGCAATGAAAAAGGTATTTCTTTTGGCTGCCCTCGTGCTCGCATGCACAGCTGGCAGCAACGCAAGCGCTATGAACGAGGCAGCGCTCAATGCCTCAATGTCTGAGATGATGCCGGTTAAGAAAACGGCTAAGAAGACAACAAAGAAGACTTCTAAGAAGACTACGACCAAGAAGACTTCTACAAAGAAAACAACTTCAGCAGCATCTAGCACTACAGCAGCAACTACAACTTCTGCAACAACAACTGCTGCAACAACCAGCAATGCCGTCGCTTCTACCAGTGCAACCAGCAATGCAGGCTCAGCCGTTGCAGGTATCTTGGGTGCTGTACTGGGCGGAAACTCTAACAGCAGCAGTTCTGCAGGTAGCAGTATTATCAATGGCATTCTGAATAATGTAATCGGTTCAGGTGCCTTCAGTAAGCAGGATCTCTGTGCCCATACCTGGAAGTACAGCAAGCCGGGATGCGCCTTTACCTCTGAGAATTTCCTGGCACAGGCTGGCGGTGAGATTGCTGCCAACAAGGTAGAGGAGAAGTTGAGTGAGTATTACAGCAAGTTTGGCTTCAGTAGTTCAAACACCTATTTCACCTTCAAAACTGATGGAACTTTCGCTGCCAAGATAGATGGCAAGTCATGGCAGGGCAATTATACTTTTGATGAGAAGACTCACGCCATTCAGATGAAGGGATTAATCTTGAGTATGTCGGGTTATGCTACGAAGACTGCCAATGGCATCAGCCTGCTCTTCGACCAGAAGAAGTTGCTTAACCTCATCAAGACCATCGGTTCCCTCAAGGGTAATTCTACGCTCAGCGCTCTCGGTACTATCGCCAATAATTACGATGGTATGCGTGTAGGTTTCGAGATGACTAAGTAATCCTGAAGGATAGAATCCATTACTGAGCCTTCTGTTGGAGTGGGCTCAGTAGATGATAATCGCCCTGTAAGAAGTAAAAGCATCTTTCAAGCTATGCTTTGCTCTTTACAGGGCGATTTTTCTTGTTTATTTCACGCTCAGTTTCATTGTCTTTACATCCTTGCTGTTGGTTCCTATCATAATCTGGAAGTCGCCAGGTTCTATCACGTGCTTCAGATCTGCGTTGTAGAACTTGAGCATATCTGGGGTGATATCAAAGCTTACCTCCTTGCTCTCACCTGCTGCCAGATGGATGCGCTGGAAACCTTTCAGTTCCTTTACAGGGCGGGAGATGCTGGCTACCATGTCACGGATGTAGAGCTGCACAATCTCGTCGGCATCGCGGGAGCCGTTGTTCTTAATGGTGACGCTAGCTGTAATCTTCTTGCCATCCTGCCATTCGGTAGCCTCCTCATTGCTGATGCCGGCCTCCTGGCTGCTCAGGCGGAAGTTGCTGTATGAAAAGTTGGTATAGCTCAAGCCGTAACCGAAAGGATAGAGCGGACCATTGCTTACATCCAGACAGTTGCTGGCAAACTTGGCAAACTTCTCATTATCGTCTGCTACAGGGCGACCGGTGTTCTGATGGTTGTAGTAGAGAGGCTCCTGACCGGTAGTCTTAGGCATCGAAGTGGTGAGCTTACCCGATGGCGATTTGTCGCCAAAGATGACATCGCAGAGTGCATCGCCCATCTCTGAGCCTCCAAACCATACATTCATGATGGCTGGTACATGGGCTTTCTCCCAAGTAAGAACCGTAGGACGGCCCGCAAAGTTGAGGAGCACTACTGACTTGCCCGTCTTCAGGAGTTCGGCAAGCAGTTCGCGCTGTACGTCCGGCATCTCCAGGTTGGTACGGCTACCGCATTCGCCGCTCATCTCGGCACTTTCGCCCATAGCACATACTATCACGTCGGCCTCTTTCGCAATCTTCAGCGCTTCAGCCTTCATCTCAGCCTCGTTGCCCCAGTTGATTGGCTTGCCGCATTCGCCGTTTTGCTGCAGTTCCTGATTGCGCCAGATATTGCTTCCCTGGGCATATAATAAGGTGGCTTTTCCGGCAAGTGCATGCTCCATTGCCTCCTTGATGGTGGTATATTTAGATGGTACCTGTGCCACGCTCCATGTACCGGCTATGTTGTTTCGGGTGTCGGCAAGCGGACCTATCAGGGCTATCTTTCCTTCCTTCTTCAGTGGCAGGATATTGCCTTCGTTCTTCAGAAGCACGAAGGTCTCTGCTGCTACATCGCGGGCTGCCTGACGGTTCTCAGCGGTATAAATCTCGCTCTTGCTGCGCTTGGTGTTGCAGTAGCGGTAAGGGTCGCTGAACAGGCCCAGTTTATATTTCGCTTCCAGAATGCGGCGACAGGCGATGTTCACATCCTCCTCGCTCACCTTTCCTTCTGCTATGCTCTTAGCCAGATGCTTTACGAAGGCGTTGGAGCACATGTCCATATCGGTACCCGCCTTCAGTGCCTGTTCCGAAGCCTCCTGGATGTCTTTTGCCGTTCCGTGCTGCAGAATCTCGGCGATAGAAGCGTAATCGGTAACCACGAAACCGTTGAATCCCCACTGCTTTCTCAAGACATCGGTCATCATCCATTTGTTGGCTGTAGCAGGTATGTAGTCGATGAGATTGAATGAAGACATCACGCTGCCTACGCCAGCCTTCACCACTGCCTCGTAAGGTGGAAGATACTGGTTCATCATGCGCACGCGGCTCATATCTACCGTGTTATATTCCTTTCCGCTCTCAACGCCTCCGTACAGGGCAAAATGCTTCAGACAGGCCATGATGCGGTTGGCTCTCAGAATCTCTTCTGTGCGCATATCCACGCCCTGGTAGCCCTGAGTCATCGCTGCTCCCATCACGCCGCTCAGATAAGGATCCTCGCCATTTCCTTCGCTTATTCGTCCCCAGCGGGCATCGAGCGCAATGTCTACCATAGGAGAGAAAGTCCAGTTGATGCCGTCGGCACTTGCTTCCTTGGCCGATACTTCGCCTACCTTCTTCATCGCCTCGGTATCCCATGAGCAGGAGAGGGCGAGAGGGATGGGGAACATCGTTTCGTAACCATGAATCACGTCCATACCTACGAGCAGCGGGATGCCCAGACGGCTGTTCTTGATGGCGATTTCCTGCAGAGCCTTGATCTTATCGAGCCCTTTGATATTGAAAACTCCGCCCATGTTGCCCTGGGCGATATCGCTGCCTACCTGAGTATCAAGTGCGCCGCCGGTGGTGATGTCGCCAGCTACCATCAGGTTCAGCTGACCAATCTTCTCCTGTAGCGTCATCTTCGCCATCAGTTGGTCGATATACTCCTTCATGGGTAGAATCTTGCCTTTCTTGGTTGTGGCAGTTACTTTTTTCTTAGGGGCTGCGGTATGGGCGAAAGCAGGTGCTGCCATAGAACCAGCCAAAAGAAATGTGAGTGATAAAAGTGCTGTTCTCATTGTTTATTATGTTAATTGTTATTTTTATGTTTATCTTTTGCAAAGATAATAAAAAAGATGATACGATGCGCGATAGAAATGTTAAAATGTGGATGAACTTTTCTTTTTTAGATAGAAATGTATCTGATAATGAGATGGATAAGAAAAATGAAGAATATATAAAAAGTGGATACGGCATAGGTGAAAAATGCGAAGAAATCTACATTTCTTCTATATTTGATTTGTCGTTTCCGATTTTTTTATTACTTTTGCACATGAAACCTCATGAAAATAAATCAATCTTAAACGGAATCAAGTTGATGTATCGCGTAAATGAATTATGGGGAAAGGCATTCTTCTTCCTGCTCTTTGTCTTGATGCCTCTTTCTCTTGCAGCAAAAACAACAGATAATATAGAGCAGCTTTTTCAGAGTCTGGACAACGCCATTGCCCATTCGGCTGATTATGTGAAGGTACGTGAAGCCCGAATTCGCGATTGGGAGCAGAAACTGAAGACCGCCAGGCGCCTAAGCAGTAAGTATGATGCCTGCTTTGCGCTCTTTGAGGAATACCGCTCCTACAAGAATGACATGGCGCTGAAATACATCAACCAGTGTATGGAACTTGCCTTCAGAATGGGCGATAAAAAGAAGGTGGAAAATGCCAAGGCGCTGCTTGCTTTCCAGGAGTCGACCACGGGCGATTATGCCGAATCGTACGACCTGCTGAAGTCTGTCAATATCGCTGATCTTGATGCTGAGGGCAAACGCAACTATCTCTGGGCTTGCCAGCACCTGTATGGCGAGATGGCATATTATTCCAACGTTCCTTCCTTGAAGAAATATTATGCCGGCAAGCGTAATGCCTATCAGGCTGCAATAGACAGCACATTCAGCCATGATGATGACCTTTATCTGCAGATGCAGGAGGTGAGGGCACGCGATGCAGGCAATATGAAGGAGGCTTTGCGATTGAGCGATAAGCGGCTGGCGATGACGAAACCGAGCACCCATCAGTATGCCATTGTACAGTTTTATCGCGGCTTGACCTACAATCAGTTTGGCGATGAAGAGCAGTTTCTCAGCTGCCTCTTGCGTTCTGCTATCTGCGATGTCCAGTTGGCTGTGATGGACCAGGGGTCTCTCTGGGAAGTTGCCAATCTTCTCAACGCCGACCCGGGCGAGCAGAAGCGCTCTCACGAGTATATCAAGTTTGCCTGGAAGTCGGCTACCATTTTCAATACGCCTAGCCGCAGCCGCCAGATCATGCCTGTGCTCACGCAGATTGAGGAGGGCTATCAGAAAGAACTTTCTTCGAGCAACCAGCATCTGCGGCTCATGGTAGCGTTTTCTGTCCTGCTTCTCTTTGTGGTTATGCTCTTGCTCTACTATGTCAACAAGCAGCGCAAGCGCATTGCTGCGGCCCATCATAAGCTGAAGGAAACCAACCATGCCTTGCAGTTGGCAAATGAGCGTCTTAACGAGATGAACCAGTCGCTCAACGAGATGAACCAGTCACTCAATGAGAGTAACAAGATGAAGGAAGTATATATTGGTCGATTCCTGCGCCTTTGTGCCATCTATGTCGACAAGATAGAGACCATGCGCAAGCGAGTAGTGAAACTGGTGAAGGCAAGAGAACTCAACAAGCTGCTGGAGCAGATGCAGGCTGGCGAGGCCTACATGGGCGAGCTGTATGAGTATTTTGATTCCGCCTTCCTGAAGCTCTTCCCTGACTTTGTTGAGGAGTTCAATGCCCTCTTGAGGCCTGAAGAGCGTATCGTGCTCGAAGATGACAGCCGTCTTTCTACCACTCTCCGTATCTTTGCCCTTATCCGTCTGGGCATCGAGGACAGTTCTAAGATTGCCGAGTTCCTTCACTATTCAGTGAACACTATCTATAATTATCGCGCCAAAATCAAGAATAGTGCCATCTGTGACAGGGAAGAGTTCGAGCAGCGTGTGAAGCAGATTGGCATGAAATAAGCCTTTCTGGGCGTGATGGGTAAAATGTGCTGCAAAGGTACAACATATTTCTGTTACTGCCAAAAATCGCGCTGCAGAGTTCTGTTAAACGGATTTAACACTCGCATTTTTCCGAGCCAACAAAGCCTACTCGTAGTTTTAGCAGGAGAGAAACTATGAGTAGGCGAGCAGATATCAATAAGTTTTACCGGAAGAGAAGATAGGTTTGCTGATGGACGTATTGGGTTTCATCAGGTAGACCTAATCGTTACAGTGTGACAGTTGTGACAGTTGTGACAGTTTTCAGGGGTACCCCTCCCTTTTTCTCTATTTAGAGGTTACTTATATATTTATATATATCATTTACATTTCATCAAGTGTAGTAATAATATCCTGCACATTCTCAACTATGTAATCTGCTCCTGCATTCTCAAGCTCATTTTCTTCAGCAAATCCATATCTGACACCGATAGACTCTATTCCGCAGTTCTTAGCTCCAAGAATATCATCTTTTCTGTCACCAATCATAATTGAATCAGCCTTGATATCATTTAAAATATCTGCTGTATCTGATACATTTGTTGTATCCGAAGCATTAGTAATATCCGCGTTATCAGCTTTATTTAGCTTTATAATCTGGTTAAATACCTCATTAATCACATCATCCTTATGTCTTCTTGCACCGCCCTCTAATTCACTTCCTACAGCTATATCAAAATATTGCTCTATATCAAAATACTTAAGTATCGTAGGAACATATATTTCAGGCTTACATGTTGCAAGTGCTGTTATGTAACCTTCTTTCTTTAAACTGCTTAACAGTTCTTTTATTCCATCAAATAATCTGTTCTCATATATTCCTGTATCTTTATATCTTTCCCTGTAATAATTAACCGCCTTTAACGCATCCTCTCTACTTAAGCCGTGAAATTTAGCAAAGCTTTCATCAAGCGGAGGTCCTATATATCTTTTAAGCACTGCCTCGTCATTCTCTGTTATCCCAAGCTTATCAAGTGCATACTGCACACTCTTTGTTATTCCCTCACTTGAATCTGTAAGTGTTCCGTCCAAATCAAATAAAATATATTTCTTTCTCATAGATTATCCTTTCAATTCTTTATATGTTATACAAATACAAAAGAGGTGCACCTTTTACGTCCACCTCTTTTGATAATCAATTATACTATTTTAAATTAATTTGACAACTCTGATTTGTCATTGTTTATAGTAATATTAGAAACTCCGTCTACACCATCAACAGATATATTTCTGTCTGTCTTTGCCTGTATTGTATTAGCTTTCATAACATCTGTTATATCAAAGCCTGTTGTTTCTTTAATAGATTCTATTGTCTTTGCAAGCACCGATGGAACATAACCGCCCATCTGTCCTACACCAGAGCCATTAGAACTATCTGTGCTGTCAATAATTGTAACCTTATCTATGCTCTGAAGCGGCTTAGCTACCTGTTCTGCCATCTGTGGAAGTACCTTTACAAGCATTTCCATCATAGCTGCCTGACCGTACTTCTCATAAGCTTCTGCCTTCTTCTCCATGGCTTCAGCTTCTGCTATACCTTTGGCTTTAGTTGCCTCAGCCTCTGCTATACCTGTCTTAGCAATAGCGTCTGCTTCTGCTTGTGCCTTAATTGCAATCGCTTCTGCTTCTGCCTGTGCTTCAACTTTCTTGGACTCAGCTCTCGCCTGTGCCTGTGCAATCTGACGGTACTTTTCTGCATCTGCATCTGCCATCTGTTTTGCCTTCTCAGCATTAGCTGGTTCAACTATAGTAACCCTTAAACTCTCTTTAGTTCTTTCAGCCTGCTTCTGTGCAAGTTCTATATTCTTCTGCTCTGATGCAATCTGAACCTGAATCTGTGCTTCTGCAATCTCTTTTTGTCTTTGCTGTTTAAGAAGCTCTGCATCCATCTGTGCCTGTATTACATCTTTCTGTGTAATATTAGACTGGATATCGTGTGCTAATTCTGCTTTAGCCTGTGCTGTCTGCTGTTCCTGCATATAATTGGCTTCAAGGACTGCCTTATCCTTAGCCGCCTGAGCTATATCTGCCTCTGCCTTTAACTTGGCTGACTCACCTTCCTGACGTGCCTGTGAAGTCTTAATCTGCATATCTCTTGCAGCTTCTGCCTTCTGGATTTCAGCATCTTTCTTTCTCTGGGCAATCATACCATCACCAAGTGCCTTGATATATCCGTTCTCATCAGATATATCTGTGATAGTGAAGTTCTTAACCTCAAGACCCATATTGCCAAGCTCTGTACCTACAACTTCCTGTACCCTTGAAGAGAATTCTTCTCTCTTCTGATAAAGCTCCTCAACTGTCATAGTTGCAATAATCTCTCGAAGCTTACCTTCAAGAACTGCTATTGCTGTACCCTGAATGTTATCAATAATCTCTTTCTCGTTACGTCCCGTAAACTGTTCAATTGCTGTAAGAATACTGTTCTTTTCATTTCTTACTTTGATAACCGCTGTTGTAATTACACTAATTGGTACACCCTGGCTTGAAAGACTGCTTCGTGTCGCAACACTGAGCGGTATATTTCCAAGCGAAATATAATCAATTCTTTCAAATACTGGAATTACAAGTCCACCACCACCGGTGATGACCCTTTTCTTCATACCAGTTACAACTCCTGCCTTGTCCTGTGGTACTTTTTTCCACATTCTAAGTACAACTGTGAGAATTAATACAATTCCCAGTACTGCAGCTACAATGCCAAATAGACTTGACTCTGTGCCATATCCCATATAAACCTCCATTCTGCCATTCCGGCTTCTGGCTTATCTGCCAGAATATTTATCTTCAAGACGTGATGTGCTCTCTACTATTATATAATCACCATCAAATCTTAAGATATTAACTTCTTTATCCTGCTTAATAGGCTCACCATCTTCTGCCTTGGCAGGATATGTGACATTTGAGCCTGTGCTTAATAATATGCTCACAGCCCCGACACCACCTTTGGGAATTGCATTACTCACTGTTCCCCTGCTTAACAATATTTCACTCTTCTCTGCGGCAAAATTCTCAACCTTTTTCAGTCTTTTAATAATTGACTGTAATATAACAGCACATATGTAGCCTGCCACAATGCCAATCACAATAAGAGCCGGTTCAGAAAGCTTTCCATTAAATATCATTCCTGTACAACCAAATACTAACGCCCATAAACACAGGCTGTTAATTGAAAATGGCAGAAAATCAAGAACCATATCAGAGCCGAATTCTAACTGAAATATATCTATTGATATAAAATCAACAAATCCATCAAACAAATTAAGCACTATACTACAAAATGGAATAAGAATTCCAATTATAATACACGCTATACATATCGTATTAAACATAGAACCTCCCCTCATATAAGGTCAATCCAATCATCTGATTACAACAGTATTTCTTAAATGCAAGGATATTACACCTTTTACATTGTCTTATATTTTATATTGTCTTACGCATATTCAATTTAATTAAAATCTAATATACTTAATCAAAATCTGATATACTTAACTAAAATCTGTTATATATATCCACCTGCATACTGTCAGTTATATTAGAAATATATTCTGAATATTTGTTGTTAAGTACATTTGACGCAATTGTTTCATCTGATGAACCATCATATGACTTATTAATAAAATACAGTACATAATAACAGCCTGATGATGAATTCTCTATAACTGTTACATCGCCAGCCTTTCTGTCATCTGAAAGAAGCCAGTCTGATGTTCCTGTGTCCATATTAGAACTTACTACCTTGCTAAAGAGCGAACCATTGATGTCATCATATTTAGTGTCACCATCATCTGCATATCTCTTACATAAATCATTAAATGCCTGCTCACTCACAGCTCCTGCCGCAAACTCATCTGCCTTTGCCTTGGCTGCCTGCATCTCACCGTCAGTTGTATCTACAGCTTTTATTGTAAATTCACGATAATCAACCTGATCATATGTATCCTTATGTTCTTCATAATACTGCTTAACTTCATCATCTGTAGCCTTTAAGCTGTCTGTAAGTTCTGTTCTATAAGCATCTGCCTTAAGATATTCCATTAAATAGCTCTTTATATTCTTCTTGGTAGCATAATTACCAAAGTTCTGCTTATAATATGCCTTTTCATCTAATGATGCGGCGGCAGCGGCACTTTCTGCCTGTTCTACAAGCTTGTTGTAATCCTCATCTGCTGTTGTGTATTCGTAATTATTGTCAGCAGCATCCTTTAATAATGCCTTAGTTTCCTTAATTGTATTAACTGCATTATCCGCAAAATAAGCATACCAGGTTCCACCTGTCTGTGAATTAGTCTGTGACTTATCATTCTCAGAGCTTTTATATCCCATATAAGAGAAATAGTCTGCCATTGTCGTATTTCCGTAAAATGTCTGTGATAACAGTGCATTTTTAGAAATATTATAATACATATCAAATTCTATCTGGCTTATATTCTCTGAATCAACTTTTATAAACTTGTTATGTATTCTTGAATATCTTGTTCCCAATGTTATTACTAAAGCTAATACTATTCCAGCAAGAACGCCAATTCCTACAACCTTAAATATAAAGCTTTCTCTTTCCTGTTTTCTTTGTTCAGCCTTTCTTTTAGCCATCTTCTTATCGTATTTTGTAA
>OHSH01000251.1_pt1 | contig 36311 bp, 20 predicted proteins | sample 1578611 | NCBI WGS metagenome assembly OHSH01 (sample SAMEA3879576, study PRJEB24766) | human gut metagenome | biome: human-associated habitat; feature: feces | place: USA | collected 1985/1987 | reverse complement strand
TCGATGTGAAATATTTGCTCCGCAAATGTGAAATACGCCTGTGGCGTGCGAAATCGTTGCGGCGGTGAGGCTTTGTTTCACATTCACTTGATGCGAAGCGTCAAATTTCACAATTTGCAGAGCAAATTATTTCACCGTGAGCGAAGCGAACAGCAACATTTCGGAGCGCAAGCGACATCATCGGGCGCACAGCGTCGGCGTCATTGAACAATGTTCGGATTTATGATATACTGCCCATATAAACAGGTGATACGAATATAAAAGAAAAATAAACTTGCAGAATTATCTGTGACCTTCTCCGTTCAGATTATTAAACTTGTAAAAGGCCTGAAATAAAAGCACGAAACCGTGATTTCCAATCGGTTCGGCCGTTCCGGTATCTATTTCGGCGCGAACATCCGGAAGTCGGAGCCGATAGGGGAGTAATGCGTCCTAAAAGGCAGCGTCAATGCTTTAAATTTAAATTCTGACATGCTTTATCCCGATGCGGTTATGCACTGCATCGGGATTTTTCGCGCAATAATTTGTATTTTTCCGCCGCCAAACAAAAATCGAGCGGCCGCCGAAGCGACCGCTCTTTTCAGTGTGCCGAAAGATTAGCTTTCTTCTTTCTTCTTTTTCTTGCTGACAACAGTGCCTATTGCAGCACCGCCGCCGATTACCAGAGCTGCAGCCCAGAGGAGTACGTTAGTCGTATCACCTGTGTCGGGTACTTCGGTTGCGCCGGGCTTGTCAGACGTGCCGGGCTTGTCGGGTGTACCGGGCTTATCAGGTGTGCCGGGCTTATCGGGTGTACCGGGTTTATCAGGTGTACCGGGTTTGTCGGGCTTGTCGGGTTTCGGGAAATCAGGCTTCGGAATGTCGGGCAGGGTGGGCTTGTCGCCTTCGGTGCCGTCGGACTCAAATATGGCTTCGAGTATAACGTTCTCTGCGGGCATTACGAACGAAGCAATCTTCTTGTTCTCTAACTCAACGCCGCCCTTGACGACCTTCCACTCCTTGAACTTGTAGCCGGGCTTCGCAATGGCAACGACCGTTACCTTTGTACCTGCCTCGGAGTAAGGCGGATATGCAACGCCGACGCCGTTTCCGTCAGTCTTGACCAATACGAAATGTACGTCGCGGATAACGCCCATGTCGTCCTCGACTTCCTCGAATATAGCCTTAACGGTTACATCCTCGTCGGGCATTACAAACTTGCCGTCCTTTATCTCGACATTGCCTCTGATGACCTGCCACTCCTTGAAGTAGTAGCCGTCATTGCCCTTGGCGGTGAGAACTATCTCGGTGCCTGCGATAGCATCGGTTGCGGAAGCGGAAGCGGTGCCGTTCTTATCAGTCAGAACAACGATTTTGTGCTCTGCGGCGAATATAGCCTTAATTTCAACATCCTCGTCGGGCATTATGAACTTGTTGTCCTTTATCTCGACGTTGCCCTTTATGACCTGCCACTCCTTGAAGGCATAGCCTTCCTTGGGGGTAGCGGTGAGGGTTATTTCTTCGCCGTTAAGAGCCTTTTCTTTGTCGGCGGAAGCGGTGCCGTTGCCGTCGGTGGTAACCTTGATGCTGCTCTCCTTGACGAAGATAACTCTGATAACAACATCTCTGTCGGGCATGATGAACTTGTCGCTCGCTATAGTGACCTTGTCGACGCCTTCTTCAACGACCTCTTCCCAACCGTAGAAGATCCAGCCGCTGTCGGGCTCTGCGTGAAGGGTTATCTCCGTGCCCGCAACAGCGGTCTTGGGAACGGAATAGGTCTTGCCCTTGCCAACGGGGATTATCGTGATGCTGTGCTCCTCGGGGATTACCTCGGGGATTGCCTCGAAGATTGCCTTAACTTCAACATCCTCGTCGGGCATTATGAACTTGTTGTCGTTTATCTCTATGCCGCCCTTTATGACCTGCCACTCCTTGAAGCGGAAGCCCTCCTTGGGAGCAGCGGTGAGGGTTATTTCGGTGTCTTTAACGGCTGCCTCTGCGGATGCGGATGCAGTGCCGTTTTCATCGGCCGTCACAGTGATGCTGTGCGTGATGGGATCGGTGTCGGGAGTCGCGGTCAATATCGGAAGCTTAAAGATAGCATAATATGTATATCCCATGTCGTTGGGGCTATACATGAGCAGATTCTCTGCCGCGCCGTAGCCTGTAAGATTGATATTCTCTGTCTTGAGTTTCGAAGCGTCATAGGTATCGAGAACATCGAACAGGCAGCACAGATAGTACTGCGTATCGGCCTCATAGACGGCGCTGCTGTCCGCGGGCACTCTCGAGCTGAACACCGAGCTGATGTTAGTCGGGTCGGTGCAGATGAAATAGCCGTTGCCGTAGCCGCTGTCCCATTTGATGCCGGCGTTGTAGGGGCTCTGAGTGACAGCAGTCTTTGCTATCTCTCTCTGATATCCGTAGTAGAACATAGAGAAGTTGGCGACGGGGGCGGCTATATCCACCTTCCACAGATAGAAGCAGTCGAAAACCAGATCGGGATGAAACTGATCCTCTTGAGTGTAATTCAGCTTGATTCTGACAGTGGAGCCGGCATATGCGGAGAGGTCAACTTCGACGGTTTCCCACTCTGCGGACTCCTTGGAGTTTATTTCATGATACTGAATTCTTTCATACTCTTTGCCGGCTGCCGAGACATAAATACCAATGGTATCCCTTGCAAAGTTTCCGGTCATCATATGCCTAACTTCAAATGTGAGGAAGTACTTTTGATTGGATTCGAGCTGAAACTCGGGCAGCTCTAATGAGGACGGGACTGATACAGTATGAGAATACTCACCCTCGTAAAACACCATTTCAGATTGGTTATCCACACAAAGATATTTTTCACCGTGATGCGGAACCATGTTCTCGATGGTGGTGGTGTTGGCGGTGTAGACGTATGTGTCGGTCTTATCACCTTTTTTCCATCCTGACGGCAGATCCGTTGCCCCTGCTTCAAATCCTTCAAAGCTCTCGGACCAGACTGCATCGCATCCAGCGCGGGTGTGGTCGGGCGTTGTACTGTCGGCAGAGACGATGACAATCATTCCGAACAGCATGAAGCAGCAGAGCATCATACTTAAAATGCGTTTTTTCATTTTGTTGTTCCTCCGATTTGTATTTTTGTTTCTCCCTCCTTTTGTTCTGCGGAAGGATTTTTTTTGCTCCGGCAAAAGCCGGTCTGACCTATGAGCTTTTACAGACCATATATCACCGCCCTTTTAAAACGCAAAAAACCGGGGACAGCGCAAAAATAGCCTGTCTCCGGCATAGTTCTGTTTATTTTGTTATGCAAAAAGACCTGTTGCTGCAGCAAAAGGGCAGAACGATTCACTCGGCTCTCGCCGAGGAAAATATCCGTCCTGCCGTAGTCTGTCATTGCAAGGTCCTCCGTCCGTTTTTTGGGTGCCGCAACCCGCGGGGTAGGGGGTATCGAATGAAGCAGATTATACTTTTGGTGTTTTCCAGGATATATTATACCACCTGTAACAGAAAAGCGCAAGTATTTTTGCGGATTCTGTATATTATTCCACATAATATTCGCACGCAAAAAAATCGAGCGGCCGCCGAAGCGACCGCTCTTTTTACTTTTGTTAGCGTGTCGGAAGATCAGAGATTAGTTCTCTTCCTTCTTCTTCTTCTTGCTGACAACGACAGTGCTTATAGCAGCGCCGCCGCCGAGAACCATAGCAGCAACCCAAAGGAGAACATTGGTGTTATCTCCGGTGTCGGGTACTTCGGGAGCCTCGGGATTGCTGGGAGCGTCGGGAGTGCTCGGAGTGCTGGGATCCTCGGGCTTGTTGGGCTTGTCGGGCTTCGGGAAATCAGGCTTCGGGATGTCGGGCAGGGTGGGCTTGTCGCCCTCGGTGCCGTCGGACTCGAATATGGCTTCGAGTATAACGTTCTCTGCGGGCATTACGAACGAAGCAATCTTCTTGTTCTCTAACTCAACGCCGCCCTTGACGACCTTCCACTCCTTGAACTTGTAGCCGGGCTTCGCAATGGCAACGACCGTTACCTTTGTACCTGCCTCGGAGTAAGGCGGATATGCAACGCCGACGCCGTTTCCGTCAGTCTTGACCAATACGAAATGTACGTCGCGGATAACGCCCATGTCGTCCTCGACTTCCTCGAATATAGCCTTAACGGTTACATCCTCGTCGGGCATTACAAACTTGCCGTCCTTTATCTCGACATTGCCTCTGATGACCTGCCACTCCTTGAAGTAGTAGCCGTCATTGCCCTTGGCGGTGAGAACTATCTCGGTGCCTGCGATAGCATCGGTTGCGGAAGCGGAAGCGGTGCCGTTCTTATCAGTCAGAACAACGATTTTGTGCTCTGCGGCGAATATAGCCTTAATTTCAACATCCTCGTCGGGCATTATGAACTTGTTGTCCTTTATCTCGACGTTGCCCTTTATGACCTGCCACTCCTTGAAGGCATAGCCTTCCTTGGGGGTAGCGGTGAGGGTTATCTCATCGCCGTTGACAGCCGTTGCTTTATCGGCGGAAGCTTCGCCGTTGCCGTCGGTGGTAACTTTGATAGCGCTCTCCTTGGAGAAGATAACCTCAATAACAACATCCTCGTCGGGCATGATGAACTTGTCGCTGGCGATTGTGATATCGCCCTTAACGACCTTCCAGCCTGCGAAGAAATAGCCGCTGTCGGGCTCTGCGGTAAGAACTATCTCAGTGCCGGCAATAGCAGTCTTGGGGTTGGAATAAGCCTTACCCATCTTGGAGGGCTTTACGGTGATGCTGTGCTCGGCAAGCTTCTCGAAAACAGCGATAACCTCAACGTCTGCGTCGGGCATGGTGAACTTGTCGCCATCCTGAACAACAGAAGCCTCGCTGAGAATCTGCCACTCCTTGAACTTGTAGCCTTCGTTGGCCTTAGCTTCAAGGGTTATCTCGGTGCCTGCGACAGCAGTTTCTGCGGATGCGGTTGCAGTGCCGTTCTCAGCCTTAACGGTGATTGCGTGTGCAACGGGATCAACTTCGGGCTGATCGGGATCTGCGGAGACTGTGAAAACCAGTCCGAACAGCATGAGGCAGCAAAGCAGCATGCTTAAAATTCGTTTTTTCATTTTTTCGTTCCTCCGATTTGTTGTGTTTTTTACATTTTTTCCCCCGTGTGCTTTTGTGCGGAGGAGGTTGCCGACCCGGCTTGTCCGGCCCGACAAGTCTGTACTTTTGAATGCCATATATCACCGCCTTTTTAAACGCAAAGAACCGGGAACGGAAGCTGAAAGCCCTTATCCTGCATAGTTCTGTTTATTTTTTATTATACAAAAAGACTTATATTGCAACAAAAGGACGGAACACTTTTTCGACTTGCGGCAAAAAAAACATTCGTCTCATATCCGGTTATTGCAAAGTCCTCCGTATGCATTTCTGCGGGCTGTACGCGGCTTGCGAAGCCCGAATAAATAATAGAACGGATTGCGTTTTTTGAGGATTTCCGAATATAGTATATCATTTGATAAAGAAAAGTGCAAGCGATTTTATAAAATCTATATATTTTATTGTCGTAGTTTATATAATTTTTAGCTTTTTGAGAATTGCGTCACGATTTTCGAAGTTCGGAATTACCATGTCCGCGCCCGCGGAAATGAGCCTTGCGCGCTTCTTTTCGTCTATGCCGTCGCCGGTTTTTTCGTCCGTCGCCGCGCCGACCGCATAGCCGCCGAGCTTCGCCGTGAGCTCGATTTCAACGAACCCGTCGCCGAAGGTGACAAGTTCCTCGGGGTCGAGATTCTGTTCTTCTATCATGTTCTTTATGACCGCCTCCTTCGAGCAGTCGAGCAGTGCGTCCCTCGCGCCGTGGATGCCGCCGTCGAACAGCTCCCGAACGCCTATGAGCGACGCCTCATATATCACGTCATCCTCGTCCGTGCCGCTTGCGAGAAAGCATCTTATCCCCGCGTCTCTGAGCGCCCTTACGAATTCGACCGACCCCTTGACCGTGAGGCTGTCGGGAGAGAGCGCGCCGCTTTCGAGCCCTCTCTTCCTGTCGGCTATCCGCATTTCGAGCCTGCGCAGATATTCCTTTTTATATTCGCCCGGGTCAACGTGCTCCCCGCCGCGGCGAACGACCGCCTCGTCAAGCGCGATGCATTGGAATATGGTCTGCTTACCCGTCAAGCGGTCGACAAATTCGGTCACCTCTTCGCGTATGCCGTCCTCGCTCTCGCCAGTGCCGAGCGCCTCTATGACCTCACAGAAATAGGGAATCATGACCTTTTGCCAGCCCTCGCGGATAAGGCTTATCGTGCCGTCAAAGTCGAACAGGGCGCATTTGAAGCCCGCGCCGGTGTATTCTTTTATTGTTTCAATTGAAAAACTCATCTCAATGCCTCTTGTTTTTTATTTTGCGAGTGCCTCTATTTCCTCGGGCGACGCGGTGCCCGTGACGCCTATCTTTCTGACCGTTACGCCGGATGCGAGTGACGCGAATTCCGCCGCCGTTTTGAAATCGGCCTTTGCCGCCAACGCCGCGGAAAAAGCGGAGAGCGAGGTGTCACCCGCGCCGCAGATATCAATCTCGCCTTTATAGAGTACTGCCTCGACTGCCTCTGCAACGTTTCCGTCCGTCACCGCCGAGCCGCGCTTTCCGAGTGTGCAGAAAACGGTCGAGCGGTTCTTTTTCGCAAGCAGCTTAGCCGCCTCGATAAACTCGTCATATCCCGCGTCCGCGTAGCCCTCGTTATTATAGACCGCGCGCCAGCATTCGACCTCGTTGGGCTTCAATATGCAGTCGGTATATTCGCCGATGTTGCAGCGGCTGTCCGCAATGACGGTGAGCCCCGCCCTTGCAAGGGCGATTATCTCATCGCGCACACGCTTTGTTATTATGCCGAACATGAACTGATCGGCAACGCACAGCACGTCGATATTCTCGGCGACTTTTTGTAGGTTTTCAATGACCCTGTCCTCAGTCTCCTCTGATATCGGCTCGTAGTTGCCGATGTCGAGACGCGGGTCCTCGTACTCAAGCTCCGATATGCCCTTTCGCATGGGCTTGCAGTAGGCGTTGGTGAAGCGGTCGGGCGCTTTGATAACAAAATCACTGTTCATGCCGCTCCTTTCGAATATGTCCTCCATGAGCATACCGCGCCAGTCGCCGCCGATAAGCGATACGGCAAAAAGCTCCTTGGGCGCGAGAGCCGCGAGATTCGCCGCAACATTTCCGCCTGCGCCGAGATAGACCCGCTCGCCGACTATCGGCAGGGGATAGTGCGGAGTCTCGCGCGAAAGCTCGGATTTTCTCATGTCCGCGTGCCAGTAGATGTCAACGCAGAAGTCGCCGATTATTCCTATTCGCGCGTTTTTTATGCCCGCGCATATTTTTTTGACCTGTTCCTTTGAAAGCATGGCTTAACCCTCGTTAAAGCTATTTAAAGCTGCTCTTTGAGCTTGTCGTAAAGTGTGGGAATTGTTATCTGATGGTCGCCCTCGAAGTGCCAACCCCAACCGCCGCGGCAGGTCGGGCGGTTGACTATATTCTTGCGCGGGCGGTAATAGTAGTTCGGGTCCTCGTAGCCTATCTTGCAGCGGAAGTTGCCCAGGCGCACGAGGTCGAAGTTTGCGGTTGTTATATTAAATGTCGGATAGCCGAGATTTCGCGCTATCGAGAGCGTCTTTAAGAATACCTCGGGGCCTATGACTGCCGAGCCGAAGTTCATGAAAACGCCGCCGTCGAGCTGGGACACGCTGTAGGCCATCTTCTTGAAGTCGATTCCGGAGCATTTGCCGATAGCTCCCATGTCGCAGGTGGGGTGCTGATGGATGATATCCGTGCCGAGAGCTATATGATAAGTTGCGGGAATGTCCAGCTTGTATGCGTTCCAAAGTATGCAGTCCTCGCGGTTGGGGAACTTTTCGGGGTGAATGTCTATGTACTCGCCGAGCGCCTCGCCGTAGCCTAAGTCGAGCTCCGCGCCGCGCTTAATTGCCTCGTTCATCCACGCGCCCGTCTGCTCCCACATTCCGAAAGAGCCGTCCTCTATGGCGGTCGGCACATCCTCCGAGGTGCCGCCGAGATACGCCAGCTCAAAGTCGTGTATGCTCGTCGCACCGTTTGCGGCGATGTGCGTGATAACGCCCATCTTCATCAGCTCGATGACATAGCGCGAAAGGCGGTTTTTGACAACGTGAGCGCCCATGCTCCATATTACCGGATGCCCGTTCTTGCGCGCCTTGACTATTCTCTCAACAAGCTCGTCAAAGCCATCGTATACAAATTCCTCGTGCGGCGTGACCCCGGGAGTCATCATATTGTCTATGGTGACGAGGTTGTGCCTGTCCTCGGCGGAATATGTCTTTATTCCTGAAAAATCAAGCTGCATCTGTCTGCGAAGCATAATACCCTCTCCTTAAATCATCGTTCTTATCGGATTTTAACATATTGCTGCGGAATTTACCACAGTTTTACTAAAATTTGTTACAAATTCTCACAAAAAGCGATACGCCCGCAGAATAACTGCGGGCGTATCGCTTTAGGATTATTTTTCGCTTGAATCCTTTTCGTTTTTCTCTTTTTCTTCTCTCGCGGCTCTCTTTTTCTTGATGAACGCGGGAGTTATCTTGTCGAGGGTCGCTTCGAGCTTCTGCCATTCGGCTTCGGCCTTTACCGAGTCCTCCTCAAGGCGTTTGTCCATGTCGTAGTACATGATACTGCATCCGCAGTGGGGGCAGTTGGGCTTTAAGTCGAATATTCCGAGCTTACCGCCGCATTTCGGGCATTTGCGTTCCATTTATATCTCTCCTTCCGACTTGGATATCGTCTTCGAGTTGAGCTCGCGGCGGGCGATCATCTCTTCCTGGATATCCTTGAGCTTCTTGCCCTCAAGGTCGTAGAACTTAAAGGGTATGAGCGAGATGAGCGACGCCACGGGCGGGAGTATGGTGACCAGAGCCCAGAGCCAGAAACGGGTGTTTATCTGCGGGTTTTCAACAAGCTGAAGCGAGTTGTCCGCGAGCTGAACGGTGACAAGGCCGATGACCGGGATTATGGCTGTTGCGATAGCCGTGCAGAGCGAGCCCGTGAGCTTGCTGATGAAGGTCAGCAGCGAGAACGCCATGCCCTCGTTTCTTTCGCCCGTCTTCCACTCCATGTAGTCGACCGTGTCGCCTATCATCTTTGTGGGGACGACCATGTTTATGCTCGTCAGCGAGCTGAAGATGAAGCCCTGAATCATAAGCAGCGGGACAATGACCGCCGGGTTGCGATAGAATTTCATGCCGATGAGGAAGGTGGTCGTACCGACGAGTGCCTTGAGAATAGTTGTGCGAACGACTATCTGCTTCGACGTCCATCTTCTCTCGAGAGCGGGCAGGAGGAGATAAGTCAGGAAGCCCGAGACAACGCCGGGAATGCCGATTATCGTGCCCCAGCTCGCCGCGCCGAGGGAAAATATGTAGAAATACTGCGCGAATGTGTCGGTAACTCCGCCGACGGTTGCGAGAATGTTGGAGCAGACTATGAGAAGCAGGGGCTTGTTCTTGAAAAGGAATCTGAAGCAGTCGAGAACCTTCGGCTCGTCGGAATTCTGAACCACGCGCTCGCGGCAGAAGATACCGGAGAGCGAGAACAGTCCCATGCCGACAGTTCCCGCGACAATTCCCATGACAAGGAAGAGCTGGCGCATATTGATTCCGATAACGCCCTTGTTGCTCAGGTCGATGAACAGCGAGATTATGGGGGTGACGAGTCCGCCGATTATGCTCGAAATGAAGCGGGCGGAGGTGATGGCGTTCGATCTGTCGATGGGGTTCGGGGATATGGCGGCGGACAGACCCCAGAACGGAATGTCGCCTATCGTATAGAAGAACTCCCAGATGAAATATGTGACGCACATGTAGATTATCTTGAGCGTCGTCGACTGAACTCCCGCGAGGAATTCGGCGCCGCCGAAGAACACGACTGTCGCTATTCCGAGCGGAATGGGCACGAACAGCAGATACGGGCGGAGCTTTCCCAAGTTTGTGCGGGTCTTGTCAACAAGGGTTCCCATCAGCGGGTCGTTGAGCGCGTCCCAGATACCCATAACGGTTATCATCGTTGCAACCGCTCCCTCGGGTATGCCGAAAACGGTTACAAGGAAGAACGTCAGCTGCATACGGACCATGTTGTAGCCGATGACCTGACCGCCGTTTGCCACGCCGTAGAGCACAGTTTCTTTTACTCCTACATAACGTTTTTCTTTCAGCCTTTCGTTGTTGGCCAATTTGATTTCCTCCTCCGTGCGCCCCGGGGCGCAAATAGTTTTGTTTTTATTTTAAGGTTTCGCATTCGCTTATGAATTTCTCAACCGCCGCCTCATATGCGCGCGGGTCGGTATAATAGCTTTGCGCATGGACTGCGTTTTCGACCGTCAGCATTTCTTTTTTCGTCGGGCACGCGTCGAAAAGCTCCTTTTGCATAGTCACGGGGACGAGCGCGTCCCTGCCGCCGTGGATGAAGAGTATCGGCCTTTTCGCGCTGCGCACGGCCTTTATCGGCGAAGCGTCGCGCAGGCTGTATTTGCAGATTATGCGGCAATACAGATTGAGTATGTACAGCAGGGGAAACGCCGGCAGCCCGAACGGATTTTTGAGCTGATAGGCAAATTCCTCCCATGCGCTTGTGTACGAGCAGTCGGCGATTATACCCTTTACCGCGGGGTCCTCTATCCTGTCGCTCATCATCAAAACCGTGGCGCCACCCATTGATACTCCGAGCAGAAATATGTCAAGCTCGGGGAAATGCCCGCGGGCATAGTCTATCCAAAGAAAAGTGTCGGTCGATTCGTGCGTGCCGTAGCCTAAAAATTTTCCCTCGCTCTCGCCGCAGCCTCGGTGCTCCGGCATGAGAACGGTGTAGCCCGCTTTGTGAAAGTAAGGCGCGCAGATGCAGAATTCGCATATCCCGGAGCTGTGCGCCCCGTGGCAGGCGACTATCATGTGCCCGTTGCTCTTTTCGGGCTTTAATATGCGGGCGTATATCTTTTCACCGTTCGATGCCGAAAGAGTAACTTTTTCAAACGGCATATTTTTGAACTCTTCTTTGGCTTTTCTGTGGTCTTTGGCGAAATCGTCCTCGTTTTCCTCGCTGTCCGGGGAACGGAGCTTTATCGGCTTATACCATATTACCTGGTTGAATACGACCGCGCAGACCGCGAACATCAATATAATTACCGCCGCAAGAACAACGAGAAGAATTATCGTCACGGTCTTCATAGCTTGCACCCCTCAAAAGTCATGTCTAGTAAGACAAGCACCATTATACGGGAACAAATCTCAAAAAGCAAGCTATATAAAAGCAAATTAAACATAAAATAATATTACATATCTAAATTTATATTAATTTTTCATAGATTTTACGTTTTTTTGCTTGATTACGGATAAAATGTACTCTTTTTTATATAAAAAGTACCTTTACTCTGTAAAAAGCCATGATATACTCTAAATATAATAGAAAAATTATATGCACTTTTCACATAGGAGCGTTGAGATGAAGTTTGATATAAACGAAAAAAGAAAATATCAGACGGTTGAGGGCTTCGGAGCGAGCGGCGCATGGTGGGCTCAGATAGTCGGAAATTGGACTCATGAGGACCCCGTCAGCGGCAAGTCGGTCAGAGACAGAATAAGCGAGCTGCTTTTCAGCAAGACCGAGGGCATCGGGCTCAACATCTACCGCTATAATATCGGCGGCGGGTCGAAGCACAGCGGACGCGGCACGTTCAGCCAACCCGCAAGAGCGACGGAGTGCTTTGAGACGGCGCCCGGCGAATACGACTGGTCACGCGACTCGGCGGCTGTCTATATGCTGCGCCGTGCCGTAGACGACGGCGCCGATAACGTGATTTTCTTTGTCAACTCTCCCATAGAGCGCCTGACCAACAACCGCAAGACGCAGCTCAACAAGAATCAGATATTCAGAGAGAACATAAAGCCGAAAAACTACCCCGCGTTCGCAAAATACTGCGTCGATGTTGCGGAGCATTTTATCGGCGAGGGTATACCTATTAAATATGTGTCTCCCGTCAACGAGCCGCTTTGGATATGGAACGGCGGACAGGAGGGCTGCCATTACAGCCCCGCGAGTTGTCGCAGGGTGTTCCGTGCATTCGTTAAGGAGCTGGACGGCAGAAAAAAACTCGACGGCGTTAAGCTCTCCGGCTGCGAAAACGGCGATATCCGCTGGTTCAACAAGAGCTATACCCGCGCCGTGCTGGGCGATCCGCTCATTCGCACGCGCCTTGACGCGCTCGATATCCATTCCTATTGCCTGCACGTGCCGCTCCCGCTTTTAAATGACAGAGTGGCTTTTCTTCGCCGCTTCGCAAAGTGGATGGACAAAAAATATCCGGGCGTACCCGTAAATATGAGCGAATGGACTCATATGCAGGGCGGGCGAGACAGGGGAATGGATTCGGCGCTCGTTACGGCGAATGTGATGTATGAGGATTTATCCGTTTTGAATGTCGTTTCGTGGCAGCACTGGATAGCCGTGTCCGAGGTCGATTACTGCGACGGGCTGATATACATAAACCTTGACGATAAATCGTTCGAGATGACCAAGCGCTACTACGTTACGGGCAACTTCTCGAAGTATGTTCCCGCGGGCTCTGTCCGCGTCGACGTCTCCTGCGATGACCCGGAGCTTCGCCTGCTCGCGTTTAAATATGACGGCGGCTGTGCGGCCGTAGTGATAAACGGCACGGAAAAAGAAAAAGAGCTGAGCCTGCCGGAGCAGTACTCAGCCGTTAAGCTTGCGGTCACAGACGATGACAGCGACCTGTGCGAATATGATATTTCGGGCTCCGAGCGTATAAAACTGACGCCGAGGTCTGTGACGACGGTTATTTTCCGCTGAGCTCTGATTTGAGCTTCTTTCTGTATTGATTCGGCGACATACCGTATGCTTTCATAAAAGCCTTTCTGAAATGGCTGCGGTCGCAAAAGCCGATAAGCGAGCTTATGGCGTCTATTGTGAGGTCTGTGCTCTTTAGAAAATATTCGGCCGAGGAGAGCTTGCATTGCATATGATACTGCGAGGTCGATATGCCGTATTTTTTGATGAACAGGTCGTTCATCGTGCTCTGCGAAATGCCGAATTTCAGCGACAGGTCTCTGTTTGTCAGCCTCTCATTGCACTGCTTTTCGATATATTTTTTGATGTCGAGAACGACATTGTCCGCAGTCTTGATATAAGGTCTGTCCTCCCTGCTCTGTCTGTTCGCGGGGACGGCAGTCGCCATTTCGAATATTATTGCGTGAACGAGGAGCATCAGCTTCTTCTCGTTGTCGAGCATATCCCTGCCGAGCGCGGTCTGCTTTATCTGGCTGTAATACGATGTGATATCCAGGTGCTTTATGTATACCTGCCTGTCTATGCCGTAGAAGTCGAGCCACCTGTCGACCATGCTCCCGTATACGGTGACCCAAACCTTTGAATAGGGATTTTTCTCGTCGGAGTAGTAGGAGTAGCCGCTGCCCTGCTTTATTATGTAGCAGTCGCCCTTTTCAACCGTAGTGACCGTACCGTTGTGCTCGATATAGCCCACTCCGTCGGTGACGCATTCTATTATCGTGTTCGAGTTCTCCTTGAGCGAGATGATGTAGTCGGCATCGGGATAGAGCCTGCCGAAGGAATGAAGGTGAAAGAGATCGCTGTTCTGATTTTTGTCATATAAATACATTTCTTCGTTGAATATAGGCATACCGTCACCCTTTTTACCCATGTGCCAAAATTTTGTACTCTTTTATATTAACATATTAAACTCACATTCACAAGGGGGAATATGGCTGTGAAAATCGCCGGAAAAGTCAAATCCGCTCTTTCTTCGGTCAAAAAATACTGGAGCAAACCGCCGAAGGATCGGTACATGACTTATAAGGAAATAGTTTCGATGTCTGTCGGAGGCATAGGCGTCAGATTTATAGTCTGGTGCGTGTCCGGCATGATAGTCTGCGTGGGCAATACGCTTATAGGTAACACTATCGGTATCGACCCGGGCGCTATCTATGTCATCTACATAATCAGCGTTCTTTCGGGCTTCCCGCTGACCGCGCTGCGCGCCAAAATGATAGACAATACGCGCAGCATGAAGGGAAAGTACCGCCCGTATCTGATAAGCATGGGTATACCGACGGTTCTTCTCGGCGTCGGCTTCGTGTGGATGCCGTATGAGCGTATGTCGCTGACCTGGAAGTGCATAGTCGTTCTGCTTTTCAACATCGGCTTCCAGTTCTTCTATAACTTTATGGTCGACGCTTACGAGAGCCTTATAAACGTTGTTTCGCCCAATTCAATAGAGCGCTCGGACGTGCTCTCGATAAGAAGCGTCGTTGAGAATATTTCCCCGTCGATAGCGGGCATATTCCTGCCTGTGGTGGCGAAGCTCATAACAAATGAAAATACCCTTTACGATATGCGCGTGGTCAGGGCGTTCTATCCTCCCATGATAGTCATAGGCTTCCTGATATCGCTGCTCGTCTATGTCAATGTCGAGGAGAAGATAGTTCAGGCAAAAACGCACGTTATCCGCATTAAGTTTATGGATGCGTTAAGAGCGATAGCGCGCAACAAGTATTTCTGGGTAATTTCGCTCGCCGGCTGGATAGGCTTCCTCGAGGGCTCGTTCAACAGTATTCTCGGCTGGATGTATAACTATCAGGAGGCGTGCTCCGCCGGTCAGTATGCGGTGATAACCGCGCTGTGGGGCAACGCCTCGTTCTGGCCGAATCTCTTTGCGCCGTTCCTTATCAGAAAGTACGGAAAGAGAAAAATACTTGTCGCGACGAATCTTCTGAATATCGGCTTTATCCTGCTGATGCTTCCGATAGTCAGGCAGACGGGAAAGCCCGGAATAATATGGCTCCTGCTCGCCTGCATATTCGTCAACCAGTTCATGACGTCATTCGGCCATCTGCTCAATCCGAGCATCCAGGCTGACATAAGAGACTATCAGCAATATAAGACGGGCGAGAGAATAGACGGAATGTTTGCCGCGGTCGGCCTTATAGGCAGCATTATAACGCTCGCCACCGGCTCGGTGCTCCCGACTATATACGAGCGTGCGGGTCTTAACCGCACAGTCGCCCTGTCGCTCGGGCTTGACGGCTCGAATGTCTATGACGTTCTCTATAACCGCGATTACTTTGTTCAGATAAGCAGCGTGCTTGTCATGGCGTCCGTTGTCGGCGCGGCGCTCAATGTTATCCCGTTCTTCTTCTATGACCTCAGCGAGCTCAAGCAGAAGGCTATGGTCAAGGTGCTCAAGATAAGGGCGCTGTTCGAGGACTACGGAAACAAAGTCTATTCGGACGAGGCGCTCGTTGAGACAGTCGATATAATAAGAGAGGCCAATGAATATGCCGACCGCGAAATGAACATCCTGTCCACAGAAGGCATTCAGCAGGCGAAAAAGACCCATGACAAGGCCCGCATAAAAGCAGCAAAAGAAGAATATAAGTGCCTGAAAGAGGAGAACGAGAAGATAGAGATAGCTCGGTTCGTCCTCGAGGAGCTTAACCGCTTCAACACGCCCGAGGGCATGGAGGATCTTGAAATCGCGCGCAAGATAAGCGCGGCGGGACTCGACGGCTTCATGACCGCGGCAGACCTTAAAAAGAGCGATATCAGGCGTATGCCCAAGTCGACCGTGCAGCAGAGAGAGCGCAGAAAAGATTTGATGAGACTTGTGGTCGATATCAAAATCGCGCGCAAGACTACCGCAAAATATTATCCCAACGGCATAAAGCCGTTTGACAGCTCTGTTTTCGACGGACTTTTCAAGAGCGAGGATGAGGCGGAGCTCAACATGAAGCGTGTTACGGACGGCTTAAAGCGCGCCAAGGAGACAAACGACAAGGCCGCTGCCGAGAGTCTCAAGGCGGAGCTCAAGCAGATAAGCTTTGAAAAGCGGCAGGTTCAGATAGCGATAAAGAAAGCGACCGACGAAAATTCGCTTTACTACAGAGCCGCAAAGCCGTATATCGACTCGGTGAAAACCATCACCCAAAGCGAGAATTACAGCCACTGCGAGGAGCTGTTTGCCCTCTACGACGAGGCGAAGGCGCGCGTCGAACAGCGCGAAAGAGAAGAAGCGACAATCTGATATATCAAAAGAACTCCCGGTGCAAGAAGCATCGGGAGTTTTGTCGTATATCAATGTTTCGCAACGCAGAAAAAACCGCGCCGCTTACGCTCGGCGGCTCTGCGCTTCGGGGGGGAGAATAAAAGAAGGGGTCTCGCAAGTACTGAACATGCCTTAGCCCACAGTTTACGCCCAAGACGCCTCATGCGCTCGCCCCTTCCGAATAAAAATATAACACGGCGAAAAAACGAAGTCAAGCGTTGCACAAAATATTTTGAGCAAAGAGCAATATAACGGACTGTGCAAGTGCGAGAAATTTCTTTGCCGCACCCGCGGTGAAATAATCTCTCGCCGCTGCAGGGATTTATTTCGTTGAAAAAAGCACTTGCAAAACACAAGCGCTTTTTCTGGTGCGGATAACAGGGATCGAACCTGCATGGTTGCCCACCGGATCCTAAATCCGGCGCGTCTGCCAATTCCGCCATATCCGCATATCAGCCGAGCTGTCTCGGCTTTTGACTGCTCTATTATAGCAAGGTCGGCGACCGTTTTCAAGTTTTTCGCATAAGGAGCCGCAAAAAATAAAAAAAAGCTTGCTTTTTTGCCGGCAATCTGCTATCATATCATCTGTTACCGAGTAAAAAAGGAGGTGCGACACATGGCAAAATGCGAATATTGCGGTAAGGATGTGTCTTTCGGCATCAAGGTTTCCCATTCTCACAGACGTTCAAACAGAACCTGGAAGCCCAACATTAAAAGGGTCAAGGCTATAGTGAACGGCTCTCCCAAGAGAGTTTATGCATGTACTCGTTGCCTTCGTTCCGGCAAAGTTACACGCGCTGTCTGATGACCGAAGAATATTCACGGCACTGTTTTTACGGTGCCGTAATTTTTTTGCCGTTTTCGTTTTATCGGCGCGATGTGTACCATATTATATACAGTCGCTCCAACACCCGCCTGAGTTTATGACATAATTGTAAACTTTGGAAAAAGGTATTGATTTTTGTTTCAAATGGGTTTAGAATATGAATTAGCACTCGGGGATGTAGAGTGCCAAAACAATTTTTAGGTTAGCATTTTTTATAATTTCAGGAGGAATCGATATGAAAATCAAACCGCTTGCAGACAGAGTTGTTGTCAAGCCTGTCGAGGTTGAAGAAACTACGAGCAGCGGCATTATCCTCGCCGCTTCCGCACAGGAGAAGCCCCAGGTTGCCGAGGTAGTTGCCGTAGGTCCCGGCGGACTCGTTGACGGCAAAGAAGTTGAGATGTACGTCAAGGTCGGCGACAGAGTCATAACCGGCAAGTATTCCGGCACCGAGGTCAAACTCGACAAAGAGGAATACACCATAGTCCGTCAGAGCGACATTCTCGCTATCGTAGAATAATCGGAGGTAATTCATCATGGCAAAACAAATTATTTACGGTGAGGAAGCCCGCAAGGCTCTCCAGGCCGGTATCGATAAGCTCGCCAATACAGTTAAGATCACACTCGGCCCCAAGGGCAGAAATGTTGTCCTCGACAAGAAGTACGGCGCTCCGCTCATAACCAACGACGGCGTCACGATCGCCAAGGATATCGAGCTTGAGGATTCTTTCGAGAACATGGGCGCCCAGCTCATCAAAGAAGTCGCCACAAAGACAAACGACGTTGCCGGCGACGGCACCACCACCGCCACCCTGCTCGCTCAGGCACTCGTGCGCGAGGGCATGAAGAACGTCGTTGCGGGCGCAAACCCGATGGTCATCAAGAAGGGCATTCAGAAGGCCGTTGACGCAGCCGTTGAGGCTGTTAAGTCCCACTCGAAGCCCGTAAACGGCACCGAGGATATAGCAAGAATCGCCACCATCTCCTCCGCAGATGAGGACATCGGCAGAATCATCGCCGACGCTATGGAGAAGGTCACCGCCGACGGCGTTATCACCGTTGAGGAGTCGAAGATTGCGCAGACCGAGGCAGAGGTTGTCGAGGGTATGCAGTTCGACAGAGGCTATATCTCTCCCTACATGGTAACAGACACCGACAAGATGGAGGCCGTCATTGACGACGCTCTCATCCTTATCACTGACAAGAAGATTGCAAGCATTCAGGATCTTCTTCCCCTGCTTGAGCAGATTATGCACGCGGGCGGAAAGCTCATCATAATCGCCGAGGATATCGAGGGCGAGGCTCTTTCGACTATCCTTGTCAACAAGCTTCGCGGCGTATTCACCTGCGTGGGCATCAAGGCTCCCGGCTTCGGCGACAGACGCAAGGAGATGCTCCAGGATATCGCCATTCTCACCGGCGGCAAGGTCATCACCTCTGACCTCGGCCTTGAGCTCAAGGATACTCAGATTGCCGATCTCGGCCGCGCACGTCAGGTCAAGGTCTCCAAGGAGAACACCATTATCGTTGACGGCGCAGGCGACAAGGACACCATCAAGTCCAGAGTCAACCAGATTCGCACCCAGATTGAGAACACCGCTTCCGACTATGACAGAGAGAAGCTTCAGGAGCGCCTTGCAAAGCTTGCGGGCGGCGTAGCGGTCATCAAGGTCGGTGCAGCTACCGAGACCGAGATGAAGGAGAAGAAGCTCCGCATCGAGGACGCTCTTTCGGCCACAAAGGCGGCTGTTGAAGAGGGCTCCGTTGCAGGCGGCGGCGTCGCACTGCTCAACGCTATCCCCGCAGTCAAGGCTCTGCTTGACAGCACCGAGGATTCCGACGAGAAGACGGGCGTGAAGATCGTTCTCAAGGCTCTTGAGGAGCCCGTTCGCCAGATAGCCTCCAATGCGGGTCTTGAGGGTTCGGTTATCATCAACCACATTATCGAGTCCGGCAAGGTCGGCTACGGCTATAACTTCGCTACCGACGGATATGTCGATATGTTCGAGGCCGGCGTTGTTGACCCGACAAAGGTCACCCGCTCCGCTCTCCAGAATGCCGCTTCCGTTGCGGCGATGGTTCTGACCACCGAGAGCCTTGTCACCGACAAGCCCGATCCGGCTGCAGACGCGGCAAACGCCGCAGCTATGGCTGCACAGGCCGGCGGCGGAATGTATTGATCCAAAGCCTGAAAGTTAATTTGAGTCGCTCGGGGAAAGCCGAGTGTCCGTAAAACAGATTCAGTCCCGACAGTTTATTGCCTGTCGGGACTTTTTGTATGCATTGAAGCCTTGTGAGATGATTAAAGAGCTTGACAAGCAGGGGTTTGCAGAGGCATTTCAAGTGATACACTGTAGGGGTAAGCTTTGTTCGCCCGCAAAAACACAGTGGCTGACGTATATTGAACCGTGTTGGGGCGGATATCATCCGCCCGCGGGTTTTGCAGTAGCTTGCGGCTATTCACTTTGTAGGGGTCGGCGACTCGACGCACCGCTGCCGCCGTAGGCGGCACAGGGGGCAAGCCTCATACGGAGAGCGTATTACACGACACGGATGAATAAATAGACTTTTCGGTGACGCTAACGCGTCAAAGGGTCGTCGAGTCGCCGACCCCTACAAAAGGACATTGAAATTAAATAAACAGGGAAAAAGCGGCAAGGCCGAACAATAACCCCTCAGTCTCGGCTTTGCCGAGCCGACTCCCCTATAGGGGAGTCGTAATTGCAACTGCTCGCCAAATCCCATTTTATCAAACAAATGAAAGACGCACTTTTATGCAGCCTGCAAAAACATAAAAACCGACCTATGAGTCATAGATCGGTTTTTATGTCCTACGAGCGTTTTCAGCAACGGCAAACGGGCAGAAGGAAAATCCCTTCCGCCCGTTTTTTCTTATTTTACGAATGCCGAATATATTGTGTTTATCGTGCGCTCGTAGTCGCGCTCGGCGACTGCGATGACGATGTTTATCTCGCTCGAGCCCTGGTCTATCATCTTTATGTTGATGTTCTCTTTGGCGAGGCTTGAGAATATCGTGCCCGCAACGCCGCGCGTCGATTTCATTGACCGTCCGACGACCGCGATGAGCGCAATGCCGTTTTCAACCGTCACGCTGCTCGCCGAGGTGACCTTCTTTATGTCGTAGACTATGTCGTCCGTCTCGTCGGCAAGGCTCGTGGTCTCGACAACGATGCTGAAGTTGTCGATTCCCGAGGGGATGTGCTCGAAGTTTACTCCGTGCTCCTCGAGCACCTCAAGCATTCTGCGCACCGCACCGCACTCGTCGTGAATGCGGTATTTTTCTATGTTTATCGAGGAGAAGCCCTTGCGTCCGGCTATGCCGGTGACGGTGTTGGCCGCGGGCTCGTCGGTGTCGGCGAGTATGAGCGTGCCCGTGTCGTCGGGGGCGTTGGTGTTCTTTATCCTTATCGGGATTTTCTTCTGCATGACGGGGAAAATCGCATCCTCGTGAATGACCGTAGCGCCCATGTAGGAGAGCTCGCGCAGTTCCCTGTATGTGACGGTCTTCATGACCTGCGGATTATCGACAACGTGCGGATCGGCGAAGAGAAAGCCCGAAACGTCCGTCCAGTTCTCGTAGAGATCGGCGTCTGCCGCCGCGGCGACTATCGAACCGGTTATGTCCGAACCGCCGCGCGAAAAGGTACGGATAGTGTCGTTGGGCATCGAGCCGTAGAAGCCGGGGATGACCGCGTACTCCGTGTAGCTCAGTCTCTCGCGCAGGACGGGAATCGTGCGTCTCCCGTCATATTTGCCGCTCTCGTCGAAGAAGATGACATCCGCGGCGTCGATGAATGTGAAGCCGAGCAGCTTTGCGACTATTTTTCCGTTGAGGTATTCGCCCCTCGATGCGGCATAGTCGCGGCCGGCGCGGTTGATAAAATTCAGGCGTATGCGCTCGAATTCGTCCTCGAGGGACATATCGAGCTCAAGCCCGGAAATTATAGAATTGTAGCGTTCCTTTATCTTTTCGAATATCTCCTCGAAGTTTCCGCCTCTTGAAGCCGCATCGTAGCAGGCGTAAAACATATCGGTGACCTTCGCATCTCCGCTGAAACGCTTGCCGGGCGCGGACGGCACGACATAGCGTCTGTCGGGATCCGAGCGGACTATATCGGCGACCTTGAGAAACTGCGCCGCCTCTGCGAGCGAGGTTCCGCCGAACTTGACAACTTTAGTCATAAATCTCTCCCCTTTAAAAAATGAAGATACTTTATTATACTAAAACGCCGACAAATTGTTACTCTCAAAAAGAAAAATAATTACATCTGTGCCGATTTTGGAACAAAAGACAAAAAAATACGCGCTTTCGTGTAATTTATCTATGCTTTTGAGGTCAAACTCGCCGTTTCGGTGAATAGGATATAGACATATGCGCAAATTACAAAAGAATAACAGAGGGTAACAGTGGGTTACAGTTTGCGCGCTCTTCTTGCAAAGCTCGACCTTTTATATTATAATAAGAGCGTTCACGAGTTTTTACTGAAAGGAAAAGCAACATGAGAAAAACAATATACCGTTTCGCGGCTCTGATGTGCGCTGTGCTCTTTGTGCTCGGCGCGGCGGGCTGTGCGGTAAAAAGCAATAAACAGAAGCTCCGCTTTCAGCACACCGCCCAGGACAGGGAGGTAGGCGAGACCCAATCGATGATAGTGTACGAAAACCACTATGCCTACGGTATCCACTATCCTGCGATAGGCGTAGAGTCGATAGACAGCAAGATAAAGGCGGCGGCGCAGGAGATAGCCGACACTTTTGTGGGCGAGGTGCCGAGCTCAAAACCCAAGGGCGAGAAGCCGACCCTGAGCGCCGATTACAAGAGCTATCTCGTCTCGGACAACGGCAAGAACAAATATGTCAGCGTGGTTTTTGAGATAAAGACAGATATAGCCGACAAGGGCATAAAGACGGACACGATAAAGACGCTTGTCTTTGATATCCCGTCCGGCAAGCTTTTGAGCGCGGACGATTTCTTCACGGACGGCTATGAGAAGCTTGCGAGCATGAGAGTCGTATCGTATTTTATCGACAACCGCCTGTTCAATGCGGGCGTCGGCTCGGATAAATTCAAGCAGAATACCTCCGCAGACAAGAAAAATTTCACGAAATTCTCGATAAGCGCGGACAGCCTCGTTTTCTATTTTGATTCCGGCACGCTTTTTGATGAAGACAAGGGCTGTGTCGAGGCGGTGTTCAAGACGAGCGACATAAAGGCAATCTTTTCCGCCGAGACCGCTAAGGCTCTGTTCGGCGAGGCGCCTTCTCAGCAGACTCCCTCCGAGCCCGAGAGCAAAAAGCCCGACCTGCCCGAGGGAGTCAAATATATCGCGTTCACATTTGACGACGGGCCGAGCAGGGACGCCACCAACCGCATTCTCGATACGCTTCAAAAATATAACGGCAGGGCGACATTCTTCGTTCTGGGCACCCGCGTAGGCAGCTATCCGGACGAGGTCAAGCGTGCCTACTCCATGGGCTGCGAGATAGGCAGCCACTCGTGGAGCCATGCGAATCTCAGAAAGATAAGCAAGCAGGAGCGCAAGCAGGAGATAAACAAGACTAACGCCATAGTCAAAGCGGTCATCGGCGTTGAGCCGACCCTGTTCAGAGTGCCATACGGCGATTATAAGGGCATTCAGAGTGACTTCAACCTCCCACTTATCCAGTGGAGCATCGACACCGAGGATTGGAGATACAAGGATAAACCCGGCTCGGGCAGAACTCAGGCGCAGCGCAACGCTGATATGCAGAAGATAATCTCCTCCGTTGTCGACCATGCGACGGGCGGCGAGATAGTTTTAATGCACGACATCTATGATATGACCGCCGACGCATTTGAGCAGATAGCCGCTCAGCTTAACGCCGAGGGCTTCAAATTCGTTACCGTCCATGAGCTCTATGTCATCTACGGCAAGACGCTTGAACCCGGTGTGGTCTACTTCACGCCCAAACGGTAAAAATTGAAAGCCGCGTTGTGAAAAGCGGCGTGATTTAAACTGACGAAACCCGTGCTTTGCGATTAGGCAAAGCACGGTTTTTTGGTCTGAAGCAGCTGTTAATAATAGCTGCTCCTTTTTATGTTTGTTTTGGAATATACAGTTGCATATGAAGCTTTATATCATCATGCGATATGTGTATAAGCTTTCTTGTTGTGCGATGACTGAATTATATACTGTATTCGTCAGTAAACCGTTTTATTCGCAAAACTTCGTTTTATTGCGAGATTATACTAAGATTTTAGCGTTAAACAGACAAAATTCTCTTTACAATTCGGATTCTGGAAGTTATAATATAAATACACTCGGGTTATTTTGCCTTGATGGATATAAGGCGTTATATCGTTTTTCCCAACAGGTTATATTTACTCGTTTAATTTATAATCATACTCAGGAAGACTGTTTAATATAGAAGAAAAATAAAACATACTGCGCACTTTTGATTGCTAAAATCGGCACCGATTGATATTCTTTTAAAACGTTGGCGGTATATTTAAGTGCTGTCAACAAGAATATCTTTGAAATAGAAATAAAAATTCAAACGGGCAAGAAGTAATCGGTAGGTTGGGAGATGAGCTAAAAAAACTATTATAAAAAGCAAAAAAGCGGAGGGTGATAATGTGAAAAAAAGTATTTGCGGACTGCTGGTCTGTGTGTTGCTTTGCTCTTTTTTTGCTTCGATGGCATTGGCAAATGCGAGCTCGGAGCCGTCTCGAATGATAAATGTTGTCTACGATGATTCGGGAAGCATGTACCGCACGGACAGTGTGGTAGACACTTGGTGTCAGGCAAAATATTCAATGGAAGTTTTTGCAGCGATGTTGGGGGAAAAAGACACCCTGAATGTTTACTACATGAGCGATTATAGAAGCGGAACGGGTCGCGGTCCCAGGCTTGTTCTGCACGGAAAAGACGGTGCTGCTACAAATGTCGGCAAGCTGCATTCCGAAAAAACAAGAGCAGGCAATACACCGTTCAATTCTGTCAGAAAGGCCTATTCGGATCTTTCCAAAGCCACTGCCGATGAGAAATGGCTCGTTATTCTTACCGACGGAGCGTTTGAAGACGGTGCTCTGGGTAGGGACAAAATCGATGCTTTCCTCGCGGCAAAGGATTCCGATATCAGCGTTATGTTTTTGGCGATGGGTCCTTCGGCAGCGGGTATTACGGCAAAGAGCAGCCAGAACATCTTTTATGTTGAAGCCAAAACAAGCAACCAGATATTGAAGCAGATTACCGGAATCTGCACGAGAATATTTAATTCGGACAAGCTGGATGTTAATGTGAAAACAAAGAAATTTTCCTTTGATGTTCCCATGGGCGAGCTGACTGTATTTGCTCAGGGTGCAAATGTTCAGATTAACGGCATCAAAAAAAGCGACGGAACGCTTGTCAAGAGTTCTAAGACTCCGGTTGCGGTTAAGTACAGTAACTGCGATGCGACTAATTATAACAATGAGCCGTCGAAGGATCTGGTCGGAAGCATAGCGACATTTGTCGGTGACTTTTCGGCAGGTGACTATGTTGTGGATGTATCCGGCGCCGAAACGATAGAAGTCTATTATAAGCCGAATGTTGAGGTTGCGGTATACCTTACGAATTCGCAGGGAAATGAAGTAACGGATATGGCTAATCTCGAGGCCGGAGAGTATAAGATTTCATTTGGATTTGTGAAAACCGGAACGAAAGAAAAAGTAGCTCAATCAAAGTTATTGGGCGAGGTTACATACGAAGCCGTTATAACAAACAACGGGGAAAAGCATGAAAAAATATACTCCAACGGTGATAAGATTAACTTGAAAACGGGCTCTCTGTCTATTGATGCGGTGGCGCGATATCTGGATTACCACAGCGTCTCCACTCATTTGGATTATTCGATATTTAAAAACAGAAATATTTCGTTCTCAATAAAGAATAATCCGACTTATAAAATTACTTCCGACGGAATAGAGAATAACGATTTTATTGAGCTGGAGGCGAAGATAGACGGCAGGGAAATAACTTCCGAGGAATGGTCTATCATGGATCTGCCCACTGTTTCCGTAGACGGCGCATCTCGAAAAAATAAAATCGATAACTTGATGATTGAAAAGACCGATCAGCCCGGAATTTTCAAGATTCATCCTGTAGTATCAAAGACGTCAACGGGAACCTATACCGATTGCGATTACAAGGTAGTCTACCAGCAGAAGGTCGGAGCCGAAAAGTGGTCGGGAGAGACGAGCGAGACATTAAAGCTTAATGATACGAGAACATGGTGGGAACGTAACTGGGATCTATGTGTCAAGTTGATAATCCTTGCGATTATTTTAGCTATACTTGCCGGATACCTGCCGTTTATTAAGAATTATTTGCCGAAGAGCTTAAAGGCGAACCCCACTATTCATTGCACTCCGGACGATTTCGGAATAGAGGAAAGAACTAGAAAAGGCACAGTGCATAAAAGCATTCCGTCGACCGTTATTCCGTACGTTTCGCAAACTGCGATGATTGATTTTGTTCCGAATACGGTCTCCGGTATCCCGAAGCTGCATATTAAAGCAATAAAACGAAGAAGAATTCTTGTAACCAATATCAATAGCTTTGCGGGCAAAGATAACATCACCTTTAACGGATCTGTTGTCGAGCCCGAGACTAAAAAATTCGAAACAAATGCTGCATTGGTTACAAGTGTTGTTAAAAACGGGTGGACATATTACTGCGCACTTAATGCGTAAAGAAAAACATTAGAGAAAGGAAATCAGAATTATGAACGCACCTACATTATTAATCGGACTTGGCGGAGTCGGGAGCAAGATTGTCGAGCGCGTATCCGGTCTTATTACACCGGAACAGAGAGAGAGTATCGCTGTTGTGGTGTTGGATACGGATATCAACGACTTGAGAGCAATCAGAGAAAGAAATCCGTTTATACGGACAATTCAAACATCAACCAGGCAAACGGTAGGAGAGTATCTTTCAAAAAATACATATGCGAGGGATACATGGTTCCCCGTCAACAAAACGTTGAACAAAAAGCCTTTGACCGAAGGAGCGGGACAGGTCAGATCGATTTCGCGCCTGGCTTTTGAAACGACAGTTAAGGCCGGAAAAATGGAACCGCTCCATGACGCTATACAGAGCCTGTATAAAGTCGAAGAAGAAAAAGCGGAACAAGCGTTGCGCGTAATTATCACAGGTTCCGTCGCAGGAGGAACCGGATCCGGTCTTATACTCCCGGCTGCTATGTATGTCAGACATTATCTGGATGCACATTTCAGACAAAGCACAAATATTACTCGCGGATTTTTCATTCTGCCCGAAGTCTTTTTTGAAGTAATTCAGGGAGAAACCGAGCGCAACAATCTCAGAGCTAACGCATATGCAACCGTTCGTGAATTGGACGCCTTCCTTATGAAGGGAAACGGCACGCTTCCGAAGAACTATGAAGATTCCGTAAAAATGAAATTCCCAAGAGTAGCTGCCGATGGCTACGAAGAGTATGATGTCAGCCCCTATGATTTCTGCTTCCTTTTTGATGCTCAAAACGCAGAGGGAGGCAAATTGAATTCATTTACTCAGTATCTGGATCATGCCGCTAATTGTATCTATGCACTGGCAATCGGTCCGATGAACAAGCGCAGCAATTCTTCCGAGGATAACACGATCCGCAAGCTGGCCAAAGAAAGAGGAAGAAACAGATATGCCGGCGCCGGTTCGTCGATGCTGATATATCCTTATGAAGATATCAGAACTTTGGTTGCTCTTAGGTGGGCAAAGCAGAGCGTATCGCAACAGTGGCTTGCGTATGACAAGCAATATAAAGAAATATGCCTTGAAAATGAGAGGGAAGGAATATATGACAGAGAACAATCGCTTTCCTCCTATTATGTGAATCAGATCGATACCGACAGTGAACATGACGATCCTTTTGCAAAAGCGATTTACAAGGCGACCGGAGATTATAAAAACGGAGTTGTCAGAGTCGGCGATCGCTGGAAAACATATGTTAAGGCTCTTTTGAATAAGGTGGAAGCCGATATCAGAAAGACCCCGAGCAATTTGGCGTCCAAATATGAAGATGCCAACGGTCTGGTAAACGCTCTCGGTGCTAAATGGGATGAATATCCGAACGCATATGAGGCCGAGGTTGAATACCGTCTGATGTACAATGACTATACTAACGCGGTCAAAAAGGCAATTGCATATTCTCTTTTCAAAGGTGCGGACAGCGTAACGTCATCGTTAGATAAAGAATACAAATTGGAAACTTATTTAACGGCAAATAACGGCAGTTTTCTGCACCCCAATGCCATACGCTACCTGCTCATCAGAATCAAAGAATCGCTTGTGGAATCTTTGGAAGGAACCAATCGTGCTAAAGAACAAAACACAAAATATTTTGACAACTTTGAGCAGACAACCTTTGATGATCCGGGTACGGAAGACAGAGTTGAAACTGCCGATGACTTGAGAAACAGAAAGCGTTCTATTGCCGAAAGACTGTCAAAGAGGCCTTCGGGCGAGCAAGAAGAAGTTATATCTAAGCTGAGAGACTACCTGGGAAAAGTCGTAAAATATAATGTTCAAACAGCTCAAATATATGTGTTGAAGCGCGGTATAGAATATGTTGATTCGCTGATTTCGGCTTTCGAAATTTTCTTCCGTTCTCTCGAGGACAAGGTGGAAACGCTCGATAACAGAATAAACGAAATTTATAAAAAATACAGCGGCAGCAAGGGAATGACCGTTCGCTATGTCTGCGCGTCGAAGAACTGTCTGGACAAGATATATGATAATATGCCTTATACCGGGGGCGGTGTTTCGATAGATTCGGACCTTGCCAAAACGATATATGAAAGGGTACATTCTTTTATCGATTTAGAAGACAAAACAAAGAGCAACTACTACTTCAGCGATCTGTTTGAAGACGGCATTATAGGCTTTTTCAAAGAGGATGCTTCTAAAAATCACGGAAATGCGCTGGATATTGATGTTATTGCAGCACTCGAAAGAGAGGCAGAGCTCGACGGCGGATTTGAAAACAACATAGCTGATGTGGATAGGCGGATAGAGCAGTATGTCCGTAAAGTTATAAGCGACACCAGGTCTCTCTCCTGTCCCTTTATTGAGACTCCTCTCGGCGAACAGCAGGATCCGATTAATGCCTGTACTTTCAATACCAGCCTGAGGCCGAAGCCGGGCGACGAATCTCCCCGTGCGCAGATAATTAACAGCGAGTTGATAAATTTCGGCGGAGAACCCGATGACAGTATCCCGAATTACATGGTCATGTTCTACAAGGCATATTACGGCCTGAGAGCGAATGATCTGAGCAAATTTGCTCCTCCGGAGAAGACGGAAACGCATAGCAGAAACGGCGGCGAGTACTTTAAAGCTTATTATCAGCTGATTCGCGGGATCCATCCCGAAACATATCGTAGCAGGGAGATCAGCCCGCACATTGATCGCTGGTGGCATATTATAACCAAGATGCCCGATCTTGATGAGGAAAATCAGAATAGGCAGGAGTACAATATCTACGCAGCATTTTTCTGGGCCATCTTGAGGAAATACATTATTCTCTTCGATGAGGGAACCGGTCGCAGGGTTTACAAGGCGCGCAAAACACTGCTTAAAATGGATGATGACAGGCTTATTGTCTCCAACGGCACCGAGTGCGATAAACTGTATGAAGTGCTTGATGCAATCGCGATTTATCCCAAGTTGGGCGAGAGTATTCTCGCAGATGTCGAACTCAGGACACAGGATGACCTGGAGGAAGGCGTGGAGCTTGAGAACGGTATTTTACTCTCTTCGCTTAGCTCATATAAGGCGTCTGAGCCCGGTATCGGTGCAGATAACGTTCCGTCGGAGAGCATCTTCGATATTCCTATGCTTATGAAGAAATCCTCAACGGCTAATGGCTATTGTGAAGAGGATGTCATTAAAATACTCATGGCTGAATTGGGAGAAATTAAAAAATATCTGTCCAGATTCTGCAGTCAAAAAGAGCTCTCCGAAGTAATGGGCAAGATTATTATGGAGCAGTTTGAAAAGCATTTGAATTCGGTTGCTCTGGAAAGCAAGAAGCATCCTTCTATCTACAAAGAATCTCTGTTTATAAGAACTTGCGATACCATTGCAAATACACTTTCTGAACTTGGACTTAAAAAGGATGCCCAAAAGGTGTCGGATATCGCCAACGCCTTAATATAATCAGTCCTATGTTTTTTGAAGGTGGTGATTTATACGTATTCTGTTATTATACAAAATGCAAAAACAATTGAGGAATTTGCAAAGTATCAAGCCTTGTTTGCCGATGCATTAAAAAGCAACAGGATAGGTGTATGTAAATGGAATGAATCCGGAACCACTGTTGAAACCGCTCTTCCGGAATTGAACTCCTTGACGGATGACAAGGAAGAGTGGCGTGCAATCATCATCAGATTTATTGATGATGATTGCATGGCCGCGTGCCAAAGTGTGCCTCAAAACCCTTATGATTTTCTGATTAATCAGAATAATGGCGATGATGTGCATGAAAACGATGTTCCTCTGGTGAGACTCACTCAAATGTTAGGAGGCATTCCGACGATTGAAGTGGATTTTGAGCCGGAAGTTATCACGGAAGAACACATGGCACCAAGGATAATTTATACACCTGTTGTTGACAAAACAAAAGCAGAGGTGCGTCGGGAATTAGTCAGGAAGTATCAATTCGACGGACGACTGCCTTCCTCCATTATCATTGTCAGCGTCAGAGAAAGAAACGACGATAAAGATAGTGAGGAGGATGTTGATTCTACCTGGCTTTCGCGCAGAGAATCGGAGAGCTCCGAATTTTGGAAAAGGAATCAGTATCCCGGAATTTGCCGATTCCTGGTATATGATTATAAGAAGCTGGGGGCTGTTCAAAGAGAGGCAGATAATTTTAATTTCTGGCTTTCCGTTAGGCTGCTTTCCACCAATGTCATAGACGCTGCGACGTTACAGGCGTATCGTCTTTATACGGTCAAGAGCATTATTGACAAGAAAAAGATGAGAGAGGCTTTTCAAACCGTATCCAACCGTCTGAGGAGTGCGAAGCAGGCGTTGGAAAGGGATGTGCGAAAAGATATCGAAAGCCAAATATGCGAGGAAGAAGAATTGCCGAATTACCGAGTCGAGGTTCCGGTTGCATTGAAACTTCCCGTATCGGAAAGCAGAGAGGTCAAGATGAAGTCATTCCGTCTCCTCTCGAGCGGGACTTTGTCCGATGTTAATGCTTGGGACAAACAACGGGAGTCAATAGAGGAAGACCTTGTTAAAAGTGTTCGTTCTGCCGAAAGAACACTTGACCAAACTGCTGACAAGATGAGAGGCGTATGTACCTTTGAAGAATGCGAGGTTGAACCCCTGAACAAGTACCAGGAAGAAGATCTTCTTCGTGAGACAGATAGGTTATATCATAGTATAGTTAATATCCAAGGAAATTTGCCGACAGATAAAGTAGCTGATTATGATGATCTTATGAAGGCTTCTGATTCTGTTAGAAAAAATCTAATAGGACGAGTCGTAAAAGTACCTGCGATTATTTCTTTTATTACAGCGAGCCTGGCTCTGTTTTTTTCGACACTCCCTGCAATCATACTAAAAACCAAAGAGACGCATTCGGACTTTTTCGTATTATTCGGAATGGTGTTGGCTGCTGTTGCTATCGTTGTGCTCTGCGGAATGCTCGCTCTGGTTGCGCAGAAGCTCAATTTGAACGGACTGATAAAAGAATACAACTTGAGGATTAAAGCGGCATTTAACAAATTGGTGAACAATGCCGGGGATTATTCCAAATATATGAGTGCGATTGCGTCGCATTCCAGAGGAGTTTCTTATCTTGCGTTGTCAACGAGCAAAAAGTTTTCCCACAGTGAAGAACACTATTTGAGATATAAGCATATCAATGCGATCAATGTGCTGCTATCCAAATTGAAGGAGTGGAGCAAGATCTACCGCCTTGATGTTGATTTTACATCAAAGCGTCCGGAAACGAGATTGAACATTGACATACATCAGCCGCCGTTTGAGAGTGACTTATATGCTGTTTATTCTAAAGAGCTATATCCTGTTGCGGTCAATAATTCCGGCATGGATATGATGTTGCCGTTCGATTTTGTCGTCGGAGTGGAAATTCACAGGGAGGAATTATACGATGATAGATGTGATTAAAGCGTTGATTCCGATTATAAACACTGCACTTATGTGTGTTATATTAAATCTGATAAACGCAAGGAAAAGCAGAAGAATACGACAATTCCCTCTTGTTGTTTTTTCGTTTATATCAATGATTATCGCCATACCTGTCATAATTAAAAATTATGATCGTATAGAAAAGATAATCGGATTCGTATCCCCCCTTTTACATTCAAGTCTGGTTATCGTCAATATGCTGTTGATGGTAGGATTTTTTGTGATAAAGCTTATCCTGTGTCCCGTTTGTGCTTCTGTTTTTAAAAACAGAAGAGTGTTGGAAGTCTTTTCTTTCGGACTTTATAAATATGACGAAGAGTATGACGAATGGTTCTTGAAGAACACGTGGAAGAATTTCAGAAAATTTTTCTTCTGGATTGTCGGCGGAACAATCTTGGCAGCCGGTCTATACCTGGGCTTGACTTGGGTTCGCGGTCCCGAGAGCAGGATTTGGTTTATAATTTTTCCGTGTTCGGCTGTAATTGTGATGAATGAAATATACTGCTTTATCAACGGCCAAACCAAGGAGGAGTTTGAACATTGCATTTTCGGTGATGATTCCGAAGCGAGAAGAATAAGCAATTATTATAAGATCAGGGGAATATTTGAGCGAATTTTACCGTCGCCGCTGTTATCCGCACATACCGGATGCGAGTTTCTGAGAACGGACACTGCGGCAGATCTTATTAAAAAACTCGGTGAATCCGACGATGCCGATGACAAAATAGTCTCTGAGTACTTTGACTTGAACGGCAGATATAAGGTTGCTGACGTGGATTGCGTTCAAGCAACATCGGATATGATACATCACAAAAATGTCGTTTTCTTCAATCCCTTCTACCGTGATCTCGGTATGTATATTACTCTTCCGATGATCAAATCGCTTTTGGCGGGGAAAAAGTGCATTGTGCTGTGCGGCAGAATGAATACGGCTCCGGATGTAAAAGAATGGCTTTCGGAAACATTGCGTGAATATAGCCATATGAGGTCATTGTGGAGAGTCAACTTCTTGTCTGACAAAGATCCGGAATGTGAGGTCGGAATTCTTACATTTACGCAGCTTTATGATAAAAAGGTTATCAATGCAAACCGCGGATTTTTCAGTCAAACGGATTTTGTGATGATAATAGAACCGTCTTTGATGCTCAATACCAGCCAGGTTGCGTTGAGTATTATGGCGGAAGAGATGAATGTTGATGGAAAGATTCCGGTATATTGTATCTGTGACAGGTATGTGGACGGATTGATTGATACGATGTCACACCTGCTCCGAACTGAAATAACAGACGTTGTGGCGGCTCCGGTGCCGCGGTGCAGTTATACCGCCATGTCATGGGATGCCGACGGAGATTTCTGCAGGCAGCAGTTTTTTGACAAACAAACAAGATATCTCGGAAACGGAATTGAGCTTGCTGCAATTGCAGTGAAAAATCAGGTACCTTCCGTAACGTGGTATAGCGAGAGAAAATCTCCGATTAGAGATATTAAGTGGATTACGGGACAGTATTACCCTACGATTTGTCGCTACATAAATCAGCCAAGCCAGCAGAAAAGTCTTTATGAGAAGATCAAATTTGTGCCAACTCTTTGGAGCTCTGCAAAAACCAAGGAACAATTTTTGATTGCCGAAGATGAGTTCTGTAATATGTTTAGCGTAATGCGAGCATACCTGTCCCGCGGAAGTAATCATGTGTTTGTTAATGTACTGTCGGAAAACTATCTGCTGAGGGACTATATGCGTTTCAACAAGCAGATGTTTATATCAAATCCGAACGCGATTCCGTCTTTTGTTCCCGACTATGCGAAAACCGAGCGCAATACTATTTTAAAGTTAATTATTATGATGACTTTAAAGCCGATGACGGAAGACGAAATAATCAAGGAACTGCACCTTATCGGAATAGAGACTAATGATGCATACGGAGTAATGCTTTCGTTACTCAAAAAGTATACATATGCAGACGAAACGATATTTACGGTTGAAAGCATCCGTGCCAGCATTGATGAGTTTACAACAAAATCGATCAGCGTTTACAGCGTTTCTGACGAAGAATTTGAAAAGTATTTTTCCGCATCATTGAAGAATGCCTATTATATTCTTGAGGATGAAAAGGATGAGGAAGGATATATTGATGCCAAGCTGTTTAGTCATGTTGCGCAGACCGTTCTTCCCGGACAGTTTGTAACATACGATGGTAAATACTATCAGGTTAAGTATGTGTCGCCTCAAAGCGGTGTCGTTTTAAGGCGCGCTTCGGATCAATTTGACAGCAGAAAGTATTACAGACAAGTCAGAAGCTATTCGTTGGACTTTGCTGCGAATTTTGAGGTTGTTTCAAATAAGAAGATAGTTGATGTGGAATTTGCCGAGATCAGGGCGGATTTCAGCGTTGTAACTACCGGCTACATTGAAATGAGTGACAGCCACAATCTCAAAACAGCAAGATTGATCGATTTCTCGGAAGATCCCGGTGTTGACAACTATACAAGAGAGTATCGCAACAAGTCTATGCTCCGAATAAAATTGCCTGATTCGGATGATAATATTTGCTTTACTGTTTGTCTGTTGCTTTCGGAGATATTTAAATCTGTTTTTCCCGATGGCTGGCAGTATCTTGCGGTAGTATCAAAACGTCCGAAGGATATTGCGGAGGATGTTGACGGAATGCTCAACTATGTTGTCTATCCTGCGGAAGGCGATATCGAGCCCGGTTATATATATATTATCGAAGACAGTGATGTGGATCTCGGACTGTTAAATGCGATTGAAAAGAATTTTATGCGATTCATGGAGATAATTGCAGATTTTCTTGATTGGCATTTTGAAAAAATAGTCGAGCCCGAGCCCGAAGTTTTGCCTCCGCCGGAGATTTCTGCCGACGAAAACAAAGAAGAAGAGAAAAAGAATTTTGCTGCCCGATGGTTAGACAGAATCAAAAGACGGTTCGGCGGCAAAGAAAAGGAAAAAGGCGATATAGAAAGTCCCGAAAAGACGGAAGAAGTTGCCCAAGAAACTTCCGGGATTTCTGCAGAGCCCGCCGACAGCACGGCTAAATCCGAAATTGAATTAAATGATGCTGACGTAGAAGAAGTCGAGACCGGTCTCGATCAGATAGAGAATATCGCTTCTTCAAGCGAAGATAATATTGAGATTGTCTCAAAAGACGAATCGACGCATCAAGATCAAGAACAGGAGCCGGCTCCGGAACAGGAACCGACTCAGGAACCGAAACCGGAACAAGAACAAGAACAAGAACAGCCAATATCTTCTGTTTCTTCTGAGCCCGAAGGAGCTGACGGTGAACCGGAAACAGCTACACCCGAATCTCCGGATACGGATGACGTCGACGTTCTTGACGAAGAGCCGCAATCCCAAACCGGCTGCAGCGACGAAGATCTTTCCGAACCTGTTGAAAAAACCCGTTATCAGCGTGAATGCTTCTTGAAGTTCGGATATGAGGAAATCGATGAACGAATCCATATCGACGAATTGAGAGAATATTTATGTGCGCGAGGGTGGTGCAATAACTCTTTAACATTAGCCAGAAAATGCGATATAACGGCGAAAAATCAGCTTGATGTTGAAACGGAGAATCATTGTGATTTCTGTTCGCTGCCGTTAACCGGTGTGAGTTATGAACAGCTTAATGACGGCCGAATAAGATGTAATGATTGTTCCGCAAGCGCGATAACGACACTTGCCGATTTCAAAGAGTTATTTTATCGTTGCTTAGGGCTTATGGAAGATTTCTTTGATATTAGATTCAGAGTTCCCATAGGCGTTAAAACAACCGATGCCAGAGAAGTGGCAAAATGCGCCGGAGCGGTATTCAGACCAAGCAAAGATGTGGCAGCAAGAGTTTTGGGATTTGCTCAGAAGAAAAACGGAAAGTACAATCTTGTTATTGAAAATGGAAGCCCAAGACGTGCCGCAATTGATACGACGGTTCATGAATTGACTCATATTTGGCAGTACCTGAACTGGAATGACAATGACGTTCTTCGCATATATAAAATGGGAAACCGTGCGTGCACACAGAGAGCAAGAGCCATTGTCTATGAAGGTATGGCTATGTGGGCATCAATTCAATATTTGTATCAAATCGGAGAAACATTTTATGCTGCAGAGCAAGAAGCACTTGCCGAATCGCGCCAAGATGTCTACGGTGTCGGATTTAGGCTCTATAGAGAACGGTATCCGTTTGTTAAAGACTCGTCCATTTTGAAGTACACACCGTTTTCCTATTTCCCGACACTTGAACCTTCTGCGGTTATTGAGGCGGCACGCTTGATGTGTACTAAAAAAGAGTGCACATGTTAAAAGACTGTGCAAAAAAGAGTTTTGTTGAGGAGAAGCATTGAGAAAAAGGTGATTGAGCCATATAATGTTCGGCTTGGTCGGATGCACTCGGAGCTTCGACAAAAAACAATTAATACTCAAGCGGGAACACGGCGAGAATCATCGAACCGGAAGAGTAGCCTATAAAACCCGGGAGTTATCTTTTGAGGTTCGGAAATCAGCTAAGAAAACCTCGGTAGTCAAATTGCTTTGGCTATCGAGGTTTCACCCGCCCTCTAAGCCGACGTCTTTTGGCGGTTGCACGGATTGTCTGTCATTTGGGATTTTTTAGGCGTATGAGTGCGGTTTCGGAACATCGTCAAAAAACTTTTGACGATTGACTATATCGAATTACTTGGAGATAATATGAATAAAGTATTTAACTGCGTCAGTGATTTAAAAGAATATCTTGCCGATGGTATAAAAAACGGAGATATGGTGCCGGCAGAATATATAAAAACAGCACAGATAACGGCAAGGCGCGGATACATCGGCGAAAAGGTTTCGACGATTATGGCGAACGGAATGCATGAGACCGACAATGCGGTGACCGCCGATCCCCAAACCGGCAAACCGGGCTGGATAGTCAAAAGCATAGGCGGAGAGGAATATATTGTTTCCGATTCGACATTCTGCCGAAAATATGAGTTGGTTGACGAAAAAAAGATGCTGTACAAATCAAAAGGAAATCCGATTATAGCAGTGCAGATAGATGATGACATCAGTTTTATCGCTCCGTGGGGAGAGATGATGAATATTGCGGCAGGCGGATACATTGTTCTGTCAGAGTGTGTAAACATATATGGC
>OHSH01000242.1_pt1 | contig 37857 bp, 59 predicted proteins | sample 1578611 | NCBI WGS metagenome assembly OHSH01 (sample SAMEA3879576, study PRJEB24766) | human gut metagenome | biome: human-associated habitat; feature: feces | place: USA | collected 1985/1987 | reverse complement strand
CCCCGCCACATGGCTCAACGGCCGCCGGTGGGAGGACGAGCTGCCGGGGCGGTCCGAATCGGACCGGGGAGGTGAGAGCCGGGAGGTCTGCGGATGGGAAACGTGAGAACGGACGAAAAGCTGGATCACCTGCTGGACGCGGAGCGGGCGGTGATCGGGGCCATGCTGGTAGACCCGGATGTGGTGCGGCCCCTGCTGTCCCGGGTGCGGGACGCTGATTTTTACAATCCTGCCAACCGGCTGATCTTCCAAACGGCCCGGGCGCTGTTCCGGGCGGGGGTCACGCCGGACGCGGTGACCATCCGGGACAAGATCGGCCCGGACTACTCCCGGTACATGGCGGAGCTGGTGGAGATCACGCCCACCGCTGCCAACTGGGAGGCCTACGCAGAGGCCATGCGGTCGCAGGCCACCGTCCGCCGGATCCACGAGTTTGCCGACGCTCTGAGCGCGGCTCAGACGGTGGAGGACTGCCGGCCGGTGTGCGCCAAGCTGTCCCGGGAGCTGAGCGAGGGCACCAGCGTGGAGGCGTGGACCATGGCGCAGATGACCGAGGACTTCTGCCAAGCGCAGGATCCGGACGCCCCGGCGCCGGTGTACATCGACTACGGTCTGGACTTTCTCAAGGGGCGGACCTACACCAAGCCGGGGGACGTGGTCATCATCGGCGGCTATCCCTCCGACGGCAAGACGGCGCTGGCCTTGCAGATGGCCTACCGGATGGCCCAGGATCACCGGGTCGGCTTTTTCAGCCTGGAGACGGACAAGGCTAAGATCCGGGACCGGCTCATGGCAGCCGTTGTGCAGATCGATTTCGATCGGATTAAAAACCGCACTCTGACCGAGGATGACTGGCGGGCGTTTGCCGAGAAATCCGCCGACATGGCGGGCCGGGGTCTGACGGTGGTGGAGGCATCCGGCATGACGGCCACCACCATCCAGAACATCAGTCAGGCGTATGGCTTCGACGTGATTTTTTTGGACTACATCCAGCTGGTCACCCCGGAGATGGACCAGCGGGCGCCCCGCAGTGAGCAGATGGCGGCGGTGTCCCGGCAGCTGCACACCTTCGCCCAGAAATCCGGGACGCTGGTGGTGGAGCTGGCCCAGCTGAGCCGGCCGGACAAGGCCGCCGGATGGCGGGCTCCGGTGATGAGCGATCTGAAGGAATCCGGCCAGTTTGAGCAGGACGCGGACATGATCTTCATGGTCTACCGGCCTGACCCCAAGGCCAAGGACGGCCCGGAGCTGGACCAGAACAAGCACCGGGTCCTGAAAATCGCGAAGAACAAGGAAGGCCCCCGTGGGGCCTGGTACATGGTATTCGACGGGCCGAAGCAGACTTTCTCGCTGCTGGTCAACCCGGACGGCCGCTCCGTTATGCGGCAATTCTCTGCCGCTGGGAAAGCGGCCAAGCAGCGGCCCCGGCAGGTGAGCTTCTGGGGCGACGGGTCCGACTGGACCGAGGCCACGGCGGACACCGAGACGCCGTGGGATGACGAGAACAAGGGGGAGAAAGCGTGAAGATCGGAGATATTTTGCATTTGGAGCCGACGCTGGAGGCGACCAGCGGGCTGGGCACTGTAGGGCCGATTCGGTCGCGGGTGATCTACATCCACCCGGCGGGGCGGTACTACACGGTGGAGTTCTGCAATCCCATCACCGGAGAGCGGTGGCGGGAGGCCTTCTGGCCTGAGCTGGCGCCGCATTTCAAGGCCGTAAGCACTGCGGTCTGACGCAAACAAGGGGGAAAGGTGAATATGAAAACAATCGCGGTATTGAATTTCAAGGGCGGGGTCGGCAAAACCGTCACCACCGCCACGCTGGCGTATTTGCTGGCGAAGCAGGGCAAGCGGATCCTGCTGATCGACGGGGACAGTCAGGGCAACCTGAGCATGTCCTTCGGGATCGACGCGGAGGAGGGCGCGGACACGCTGGCCCTCCTGACCGAGGGCGCCGGGTACTATCCGGAGTTCGTAACGCCCACCATTTTTGACGGGATCGACCTGATCCCATCCGACATCAACCTGCTGGTAGCAGACCGGCACATGGCCCAGAGCGGCGTGGGCCGGATGCAGCGGGCTATCGCGGATCTCCGGGACGCCATCGAGGAGGACGCGGACCAGGACAACGCCTATGATCTCATCCTGATCGACTGCCCTCCGGCGCTGTCGGCAGCCTGCACGGCGGCGCTGGCCGCTGCGGATGAGGTCATCATCCCCATCCGGCTGGACTACTACTCCACCGGCGGCATGGCCAATCTGGCGGAGCAGCTCCAGCACATGCGGGCCATCAACCCCCGGTTGTCGGTGCTGGGCGTGCTGGTGACGCAGTTCACGCACATGGCGGACGAGAAGGAGGCCCTCGCGGCCATCCGGGGCGGGGCGCTTCCGGTGTTTGAGACGGTGATCCGGTTCTCCAAGGCCGTCCCCAGCGCGACCTTCCAAAAGGTCCCGCTGCCGGTGGCCCGTCCCTACTGCGCGGCCAGCAAGGACTACGCCGAGCTGGTGAAAGAAATCTTGGGGAGGTGCTGAGGATGGAAAAGCGGAAATTTAACGTGATGGACGTGCTGGGTGAGCAGCTGGCCGGCGTGGCGGAGCTGAACACCTCCGGCCCGGAGCAGATCGAGTACATCGACATCGACCTGTTGGACGGCGACGAGCGGAATTTCTACCAGCTGACGGACATTGACGAGCTGGCGGACAACATCCAGATGTGCGGCTTGCAGCAGCCTATCCGGGTGCGGACTGGTAAGGCCGGACGGTTCACCATCGTCAGCGGCCACCGTCGCCGGGCCGCCTTGGCTCAGCTTGTGGAAAAGGGACTGGATCAGTTCCGCCGGGTGCCCTGCATCCGGGAGACGGACGATGTCTCCCCGGCGCTTCAGGAGCTTCGGTTGATCTTCGCCAACAGTTCCACCCGCAAGCTCACCAGCGCGGAAATCGGCGAGCAGGCGGAGCGTGTGGAGGCGCTGCTGTATCAGCTCAAGGAGGACGGCTTTGAGTTTCCGGAGGGCCGGATGCGGGACGTGGTGGCTGCCGCCTGCAACACTCACGGCTCCAAGCTGGCCCGGATCAAGGTGATCCGGGAGCGGCTATTGAGCAACTTCCGCACGGAGTGGGAGCGTGGGTCCATCCCGGAGCAGGCCGCCTATGCGCTGGCTCAGTTTCCGGCGGATATGCAGGAGCGGATTTCCAGAGCATTTATTCGGCTGCCCAACGGCCCCAAGTTGGAGCGGCTGCTGAAACTCTACAAGGAGGACGGTTACCGCTGGGATCCCTGCCTGACCTGTCCGGACGGAAATGCGTGCAGGCGGGGAGACGTTTTCCTCCGGCATGATGCGGATGCCCTCGCTTGTGAGACCTGCGGCGGTAAGACGTGCTGTCTGGATTGCCCCAATGCTACGGCTGAGTGTTACGCCTGCGACAATGCCTGTTCCAAGGCAAAGGCCAAGCGCAAGGAGGCGATGGACGCCAACAAAGCCGCAGAAAAGGCGGCAGAGGACAGGCGGATGCGGAAGCTGGAGCGGGAGACGCAGGCCAGCGCATTACGGCTGGTTAGAGCGGCGGACGCGGCAAGCATCCAGGACAAGACTACCGTTGTCAGCACCAGATACGGCCGTTCTTATACGGTGGGCCATCTCCGTGAGCTGGCCGCCGGACATTTTGACGGCCATCGTATCTATGTCAACGATCTTGCAACGGATAACCTCAGCAATGTGGCCAAAGCCGCCCGGGCGCTGCACTGCTCCGCCGACTACATCGTGGGCCTGACGGACGAGTTAACACCGCCGACGCTGCCGGAGGGCCAGCTGATGATCGCCGGATGGATGCCCGGCAGCACCAACCCGGCGGAGCCGGGAGAGTTTGCAACCTATGTGGATCTGGGCAACGGGAAACTGCTGAAACGGTTTTTTGACTGGGATGGCCAACACTGGATGATGCCGGGCGGCATCGAGGCACAGGCCCCAGTGGTCTGGTGGATGCGGCTGCCGCCTGTCCCAGCGGCAGGGAAAGGAGCGGACACATGAGATACACAGGGCGCGGAAAGCGCCGCAGCCGGGTCCTCCCGGTGCTGACTCTGGCGGCCACAGTGGCTGCCGTGATCCTGCTGACGGTAGCGGCCAAGGGTGTGGCCCTATGACCGCGCCGCCGTGCCTAAACTGCCCGGATCGCCGGATCGGATGTCACGATCCGGCGGTCTGCCCCCGGTGGGCGGCCTACGATAAGATCCATCGGGCAGAGCTGGCAGCTATGCTGTCTTGCAGGGAGCAGAAACGAAATGAGGAATACATACTAAATCGGCGGCGCTGCTATACGCGGACTTGCTTGAGAAAGGGAATTAAGTAATGCTGAATCATATCGTACTCATGGGCCGTCTGACCCGTGACCCGGAGCTGCGGCATACCGGAAACGGAACCGCCGTTGCGTCCTTTTCTCTGGCGGTTGACCGGGACTACAAGGGCCAGTCCGGCGAGAAGGAGACGGATTTCGTGGACATCGTGGCGTGGCGCTCCACGGCGGATTTCGTGAGCAAGTTTTTCACTAAGGGCCGCATGGCCGTGGTGGAGGGCCGGTTGCAGCTCCGGGACTGGAAGGACAAGGACGGCAACAGCCGGCGCTCCGCCGAGGTGGTGGCGGAGCATGTGTATTTTGGCGACAGCAAGCGGCCCGAATCGGACACACCGCCTGCGTCAGGGGACTTCCGGGAGATCCCGGAGGATGAGGAAGGAGAGATGCCGTTTTGAGAGATCAAGAACTCGTAAATGCCTTGAGATGCGTTTCAACAGCAGGTGGGCCAATGGGAGACTGCAAGAAATGCCTGTTTTACAAAACTGAGCCGGTCCCAGAAGATCTGGCGGGAAAAGTCAATTTGACGGCGTGGTCCTCCTGCGATGTTGACGCGGTGGGGCTTGCCGCAGCCGACCGGATCGCCAACCAGAGCACCCACATTGCGGCACTCCAGCAGAAAATTGAAAAGCTGCGGGGGCAGAATAGACAACTGATGCTTGAACGCAACTATGTTATGTCGATAATTGCGGATGTCAGAAAAGGCGGAAAGACGTGGATGTGCCAGTATTGCGCTCATTGCAAGGGCATCGTAAGCGGCATGGCTGACTGCGATTCCAAGAAGCTGTGTGTTATGCCATATAGTCAGTTTGAGCTAAAAAGGCCGGAACCGCCGAAGGAGGAAAGGTAAATGAAAAGACTGACAATTAATTGCCCGGATAACAACCTTGATGCCGCCCTGAATCTGTTTTACATCAAAGACTCCGAGACGTGGGTGCGGGGCGGAGGTGATGGCCCGGATTACCCGGACATCCGGCTTTACGATTTTATCCGCAAAGCCGCAAAGATTTTACTGCCAGACTTGGACTTTCCAATGGATGATGATGGCGTAGACTATGCGATGGGTGAGCTTTTGCTGGACGGCCCTGATGAGCCGACAGGCCTGCTTGCCCTGCTTTATACCGCAGCATGGTCATACGCAGAACTGCGTGGCAGGCTCATGCAATATGAGGACACGGGCCTGGAACCTGCGATGTGCGCCAATTACAAGACGTTTGAGGATGAGGCCATCAGTAAGGGCGTGCCGTTTAAGCGCATTGTCGCACTGATGGAGGCCGACAGAGCCGGTCGGCTGGTGGTGCGGCCGGAACCGCCGGAGGTGGAAAATGCTGAAACCAAGTGATCTGACGAAGGCGGAACTGCTGCAAGTGGTAGAAATGCTGGCCATGAAGACAGGCCCGTATTATTTGGATCGTGCGCTGGGACGAATTAGGCTCCAGCGCAACGACGCCCACCACGAAAGGTGTGTGAAGCTGATTGACGAAGAACGAAAGCACTATGCAGCCTATTTTGACCTCCTTCGCCCATACGATGGCAAGCCCATTAAGGATATCCCGCAGGATGTTATGAATCGGGCACTGTCGGAGCTGGACAAGGCGCAGGCGGCTGGACGAGAGTGGAGCAGGCGAATGGAATCAAACTGAAAGGGAGGGTAAGTGATGAAAAAGTGCACCGGTGAAAACTGCCCCATGCAGATTGGCTATGACGTTGAAAAATGCGCCGCAATCGAAAAGTGCCCGTATCGCACGTGGCCCGTTACCATTGCTGATCGGATCCGGAGCATGACGGACAACGAGCTGGCCGGGGTGCTGTTCAAATTTCGGATGGATTGCATCACGGAAGACCTCTCTGGTGTTTCGACGATGCCATCAGATTGGAAAGAAATTAAAAAATGGCTTGAGACCCCGTGGGAGGGCAAGCCGTGAGCAAGGCTCAGAATGGAAGGAATGTAATGGAAAGACTGACATACCGCGATAAAGACGGATTCCCGATGATGAAAAAACGTGGTGGATTCAAACAGGGCGGCGTTGAGCGTCTTGCCGCATACGAGGACACGTGGCTTGAGCCGGAAGAAATCGACATGGATCACGAAGCCGCAGAGCAGCTCCGCCATCTGTGCCGAGACTGCGATCTTGAGCGGTTGGAGAAACTGGCCGAGGCCGACAAGGATGGGCGCGTGGTGGTGTTGCCGTGCAAGTTGGGGGACACGTTATTCAGAGTGTTCGCCGGAGAAATCTTAGAGCACAAAGTCAGAAACATGAGATACCTCGCAATACAGGGACGGTGGGACATTGATACGACCCCGTTCTGCTCATACGTGGAAAGTTCCATAGGAAAAACGATTTTCTTAACCCGCGAGGAAGCCAAAGCGGCATTGGAGGCGAAGCGGGATGGCTGAATATAAAATCTGCTTTAGCGTGGCCGGGGCGTTTGGCGCTCAAATCAGTTTTGAGGCAAAACCCGGCGTATCCTATGAGGACGCTGCGGCGGCCCTTGACAAAGACAAACTGGCGAAGCTGATATGCCTCGACACCTTGGGCTATTCCGCAAAGGACATTGAGATTATCACGCCGGAACAGTACGAGGCAGAATTCGGAGGGGATGGAGATGGCTAAACAATCCGCTTATTTGCAGCGGCGAAACGCGGAGCTGGATGCCACCTTCAACGCCGGGGCGGCGATGGCGATGCAATTCGCCATGGATACACTTCAGATGGCCCTCCACCAGACGGAGGGCTGGGGCTATGACCGGATCATGCGGATCACCCATAACTGGGTTGCCGTTCAGCGGGAGTACAAACCGGCGCTGGACTGCCGGAACCCAGAGGCGGACGTCCGACAGGAGCACATGGATCGGGTGCTTGCGGAGATCATCAGCGGAAAGGCAGAGCTGATCCGGTTCCCAGATCGGTATCCAAACGCGAAAAAGATCAAATACGGGAGGTAAGGCATGGCTGATCCGTTTGTGTGCGTCAGGCAGCGGGCGGGGCCGTTGGTCAAGGCGCTGGTGACGGACAACTACGGATATCTCCGTCGCTATGGGCCGGGGGCGGTACGGGGCCGGTGCGGACCGGCCCTCAGCCGCACCAGCCTGGACAAGCTGGAGCTGCGGCTGGCGTTGTTTGGCTATGACGGCATCTTTTACGATCTGACCTTTGACGATGCCCATCTGCCGCCAAATCGGGCTGGTGTGGAGCGTGTGTGGGATGCCTTTCTCAAGCGGCTCCGACGATGGAAACGCGGGCCTGTGGATTTCTACGTCTATCGGATTGAGGGGCTACACGGAGACAAGCGACTCCATATCCACGCATTTCTGCGGGACCAGGACTTCCCACCGGCTGTGGTGCAATATCTGTGGACGTTCGGCTTTGCGTATGACAAGCCGTTTAACCGGGCCAGGGTGCTGTCAGAGGGCGGCTACCGTGGGCTGGCGATCTATTTCACCAAGGAGGTCCCGGAGGTGGGCCGCCACCCGTGGAGTTGTTCCCGGGCGCTGAGTAAGTACATCCCGCCTCCGGAGGTGACCACCTGCAAGAGCGGCATGGTGCGGCTGCCCAAGGGCGCCACACCGCTGCCCATGCAGGGCCGGGACCGTCCTCAGCTGGGCGGGTGGGGACTATACGGATACAGCCGGTATCTGCTTCCCGAAAAATAGCGCTTTTATTTTAATAACAAAGTTTAGTATTACTATCTATAGATAGCGTATCCTCTTGAAACCTACGGAATATCTACGGACAACCGCAAGAAAGTGAGGGAAAAGCCTTGCAAACGCCTAAAAACGGTGATAAACTAACAGTAAAGAACGGATGGTTAACTTGCCCGATCTGCAAGAGAAACCATCGGCTGAAGCGGATCCTGCCGGACACGAGCGGCCACAGCATTGTCGAGTACTGCCGGACGTGCCACAGCGAGGTGATCCTGGATATCGAGAAAGGCCAGAGCGTTAAACGCCAGAGCCAATGACTCCCCGGAGGGGGCGTTGTTGGGTCTGGCGTTTTTGTTTTTACCCGGAGGTGATAGCCCGTGGCAACAAAGCCGCTGAGACCGTGTTTATACCCGGGCTGCTATCGGCTGGTGCCCGGCGGGTACTGCGCAGAGCACCAGCCGAAGCCCAAGGAGCGGAGCCAGGAGGCGCAGGCCTGGCGCTGGATGTACCAGACACAGGACTGGAAGACGCTGCGCAGTGAGCAGCTCCTTCGGGAGCCGTGGTGCCGTGAGTGTGCTCAGCATGGCATCCGGACGAGGGCCACGGACGTGGACCACATCCGGGACCACAAGGGCGACTGGGCTGTGTTCACGGATCCCGGCAACCTCCAGAGCCTGTGCCACCGTTGCCACAGCCGCAAGACTGCGGCGGAAATGAGCAAAAACAGATCGCTTCGGCGACGCTGATCGCGGAAAAAATCGGCGGACGCTTGGGCGCACGGAGGCCCAGGCCCGCGCCTGCGGGGTTCCTTGCACCCTCCCCCCGGGCAGTTGAAGTTTTCGCCGCGGTCGGGAATACCGCGGGCCCCCCTCCGTGCGGGATTTTTTCCCCACGGGAGATCTCGGCGAAGATTCGGCGGCAGTCCGGCGGCAATCCGGCGGCGAGAAAACGGGGCGGATCGGCGAGGCAAAGGCGCTGCGGGAGCGCAGCGCGAAGGCACAAAACGCTGCGAAAGCGCAGCGGGAATTGAATCACATGGCATAGACCAAAAGCCTGAAAGGCAAGAGTCAGCACGCACCGGAGACCGGTGCGCGTCGGCCCTTGCCTTTTTTGTTTTCCGGCTTGTGACCCGGCCCCTGTGCCGGTATTCATCCTTTCTTCCCTTCCCTTCCGGTCTCCGTGCCCTACCACGGAGGCCGGGTCATGAGCCGGAGCTGCCGCCCTGCCTGCGCCGAAGGCCTGCGCTGGATGCGCGGGGTATTGACGTAGACGCGGTGGGGCGGCACGGTCCGAATCGGACACATTTCCCCGACGCACACGGCGGCGTTCGCGCCGCAGCGGGTTTGATATCCTCCTGCGGCGGCCCTGGCTGCCATGCGAGGGTCGCCGTGTGCGCCGGGTATCACAACAGGAGGATCAGCATGGCAAAGAAAAAAACACCCGGCGGTACTGCCGGAAAGGGCGGCGTCAACCCGGCGCCGACGAGAGACGATCAGACGGTGCGGATTGCAGCGGAGCAGCTCACCATGGTCCCCATTGACGATCTCATCCCCTACGCAAACAACGCCAAGAAGCACGGCGTTAAGCAGATCAACCAGATCCGGGCCAGCTTGCGGGAGTTCGGCTTCGTAACGCCGGTGCTCATCGATTTTGACAACAACATCATCGCAGGCCACGGCCGGGTGGAGGCCGCCAGGGCGGAGGGCATGAGCGAGGTGCCCTGTGTGCTGGTGACCAACCTGACGGAGGCCCAGCGCAAAGCATACATCCTGGCAGACAACCGGCTGAGCGAGACGGCAGTATGGGACACGGAACTGCTGAAAATCGAGCTGGAGGGCCTAGAGGCTTTGAACTTCGACACCGAGATCGCCGGTTTTGACGCGGAAGCGATGGAGGAGCTGGGCGTAGAAATCGGCAGCAGTCATACACAAGCCGAAGCCTACGAGGACGATTTTGACGAAGATCCCCCTGAAGAAACCTCCGTGCGTGAAGGAGACATCTATCAGTTAGGGCGGCACCGTCTGGCGGTCGGCAGTACTGCCGATGAGGCGGCTATGACCCGCCTCATGAATGGTGCTCTGGCAAACATGGTTTTTACAGACCCGCCTTACGGCGTGGCTGTGGGATCCAAAAATCAAATGCTGGATGATGTTGCCGGGGGGAAAAGCGGACGCTGCACCGAGGACATCTACGGAGACACCATGAGCGAAAGCGATCTGCACGATATGCTTTTGCAGGCCATGACAAACATTCGGCTGGCATGCCGGGACGATGCTTCTTTCTATGTCACCAGCCCGCAGGGCGGCAGCCTTGGTTTGATGATGATGATGATGATGATGCGGGAGGCCGGCCTGGAAGTCCGGCACATGCTGATTTGGAAGAAATCTTCTCCGACGTTTTCTATGGGCCGTCTGAATTACGAATATCAGCACGAGCCTATCTTCTTTACGTGGACCAAAAAGCATATCTGGTACGGAAACGGAAAATTCCACACGTCCGTGTGGGATGTGGATAAACCACGCAAGTGTGATTTGCACCCCACCATGAAGCCGATTGCCCTGGTTGAAAACGCCATTTTGAACTCCACCACAGAAGGTGACCTCGTTCTGGATGGCTTCGGTGGTAGCGGGACAACGTTGATTGCCTGTGAGCAGCTTGGCCGGACATGTTACATGATGGAAATTGACCCCAAGTATGTGCAGGTTATCATCGACCGATGGGAAGCGATGACCGGAGGAAAGGCGGTGCTGCTGAATGACCGTGCAAGAAGCTGAGCGGATCATCGCGCGAACCAACAGCCCGTATCTGAAACGGGATATGCAGCGGTTTATCAGAAACCAGCGGAGAAAGGAGGGCCGGAATGGCCGGGAAAAGACAACCGACAGATGTGGTGATCGCCAACGGGCGAAAGCACCTGAGCCGCGCCGAGGAAGCGGAGCGGCGGGCCGGTGAGGTGAAGGTCTCCCCTGCCAAGACGGCCAAGCCGCCCAAGTGGCTGCCGGAGACGCTGAAAAAGGACTTCCGGGCCATCGGCAAGCGGCTGATCGCCTCCGGGCTTTACACGGAGCTGGACGCCGACACCCTGGGCCGCTATCTGGTGGCCCAGCACCAGTGGCTCATTGCCACCGGCGAGGCAGAGAAGGCGCTGGCCCAGCGAGACCAGGAAGGCGCTGACGGCTGGGGCAAGATCCAGGAGCGATACTTCAAGCAGGCCCGGAACTGCGCCAACGATATGGGCCTGACCGTCACCAGCCGCTGCCGCCTGGTGGTGCCGGATACCGGCAAGCAGGCAACGGAGGACAGCAACCCCATGCTGGAGCTGATCCGGGGAGGCATGGATCGGTATGCCTGAGATGCTGACGCTATACCCCGGCATCGAGGTACCGACGCCGGATGACGGCGCGGAGCTGCGATACAACCAGGTCGAAGTGAACCGTGTGGAGAAATTCTTTTCCATGCTGGTGTTTGGCCAGAACCAGTGGGCCGGTCAGCCCTTCCACCTTCTGGAGTGGGAGCGGCGGGCCATCCGGGAGTTCTTCGGCATCCAGATCCGCAACGATCGCGGCCAGTGGGTGCGATACCGCCGGTTTCTGTATGACGAGATCGCCAAGAAAAATGGCAAGAGCGAGTTTGCGGCAGGGCTGGGGCTGAATCTGCTGGTGAATGACGGCGAAAGCCGCCCGCAGGTGGGCATCTTCGCGGCCGATAAAACCAACGCGGATATCATCTACCAGTGCGCCAAGTACATGGTAGAGCACACGGCACTGGGCCAACCGGCACACCGGCCGCTGGCATGGTGCCGGGACAGCGTCCGAGAGATCCGCACCCGCTTCGGCGGCATGATGAAGGTCTACAGCAGCGACGCCGACACCAAGCACGGTTTCAGCTTTTCGGCCATCATCATCGACGAACTGCACGCCCAGCCAAACCGGCGGCTGTGGGACGTCCTGACGGTTGGTTCCAACGCGGCCCGGCTCCAGCAGGCGGTGATTGTGCTGACCACGGCCGGAGATGATCCGGATCGTAAGTCCATCGGCTGGGAGATCCATGAGAAGTGCCGCAGGCTGCTGGCATGGCGGCGGGGTGAGCCGGAGCGTCCCATGGATGAGGACGATCCGCAGTGGCTCCCGATCATGTACGGCATTTCCACCCTGACGCAGGACGATCCGGACAGGATCGCGGAGCTGGACATCTATGACGAGGCGCTGTGGAAAACCTGCAACCCCAGCTATGGCGTGACAATCCAGCCCCGACAGTTCCGGGATGACGCCCGGGCGGCTAAGGCCAGCGAGGCAGCGGAGCGAAATTTTCGGTGGCTGCGGCTGAACCAGTGGATCAGCACCAAGGACGTGGGCTGGTTGCCCCTGACACTTTACGATAAGACCCAGATCGGCCCCTCCGCCAAGGCGGAGCGGGAGGCGTGGGTGGAGGAGCATCTGACTGGCAAGACCTGCTACGGCGGGCTGGATATGTCCCTGCGGACGGATCTCAGCGCTCTGGTGCTGGTGTTCCCGCCCCAACCGGGACTGGATCAAGGCGTGGCCCTGTTCCGGGCGTGGCGGCCCCTTGAGGGCGTGACGGAGGCGGAGCAGCGGGACCATGTCCCATACCGGGACTGGGAGCGGGCCGGGTTTCTCACCCTTTGCCAGGGTGACATGATCGACAACCGGGACGTGATCGCGGCCATTCTGGACGCCAAGGAGCGGTATGACCTGCGGGCGCTGGGCATCGACCAGTACCTGACGGCCACCATGACGCCGCTGCTCCAGGACGAGGGCGTGGAGATCATCGCCATCCCCCAGACCATGGCGGGCATGAGTCCGGCGATGAAGGAGCTGGAGGGGCTGATCCGGGAGCACAAGATGCTCCATGTCCACAACACCTGCGCCCGGTGGTGCTTCGGCAACGTGCGGTGCGCGGTTGACGGCAATGAGAACCAAAAACCGATGAAAAACCGAAGTATCGGGCGTATCGATATCACGGTGGCGTGGATCATCTCCGTGGCAGCGTGGATCGTTAAAAGAAATCAGAAGCCGGATCTGGCGGCGGCTATGAGCCGCCCCGGTTTTAGCTTATAACACGGTCCGATTCGGACCGGAAAGGAGACCGCATGAAAAAAGTAAAGAGCGCTCTGGCCCGGTTCGGCCCGGACGTGCTGCTGGTCTGCGGCGTGGGCACCGTGGCCGTGGGCTTCGGGATGATCTGGCTGCCGCTGGGCGTGATCGTGGCCGGCGGGGCGCTGATCGCCTTCTCCCTGCTGAGCGGTCCGGGAGGTGATGAGCAGTGAGCATGACCAACAGGCTGCGGATGGCCGTCAGCCGACCGCAGCAGGTACGGAATGACGTGACCGTCAAGACGCTGGCGGCATCCGGCGGGCTGGCCGTGGGTGAGCTGACCGAGACCACCGCCCGGAAGCTGAGCGCGGTGGACGGGTGCATGGAGATCCTGAGCAACTCCATCAGTAAGCTGCCCAACTTCGTGATGGACGGCAAGACCCGAGAGCACGTGGACCATTACCTTCTGCGGCTGCTGAATGTCCGGCCCAACGAGGCCATGACGCCCAGCATCCGGCGGAAGGTGCTGGAGAACAGCCGGAACGAGGGCGGCAACGGCTATGACTGGATCATCCGAGACCCCCGGACGGGGATCATCCAGGAGCTGATCCCGGTGCCCTGGTGGCTGGTTCAGCCCTGGCGGGATAAGGCCGGGCGGGTGTGGTATACCGTGACCCATCCTGTGACCGGCACGCCCATGGTGCTGCCCAACGAGGATATCTGCCACTACAAGGCCACCACACGGGACGGCCTGACGGGCATCTCGCCCCTGCGGCGGGCCAGAGAGGTGCTGGCAGCGGCACAGGCGGCGCAGGCGTATGATCTGGCGTTTTACGCCAACGGCGGCCAGCCCAGCGGCGTGCTGGAGACCGACAGCGATCTGGGCGGCTGGGCAGAGGACGTGAACGGCAAGCACATCCAGAACGCGGACGGCAGCTATCAGACCCGAAAGGACCTGCTGCGGCATGAGTGGGAGAAGGTCCACGCCGGACCCAACAACAGCCATCGGGTGGCCATCCTGGATCTGGGGCTGAAATACACCCCCATTGCCGCCACCAACAAAGACGCCCAGTTTGTGGAAAACAAAGAGGTCACCATCCGGGACATCGCCCGGTATTTTGGGGTCCCCCTCTACAAGCTGCAGGAAGGCAAGCAGGCCTATGGCAGCAACGAGCAGAACGCCATTGAGTACGTGGTGAGCACCCTCCATCCTATTGTGAACCAGTACGCGGAGGAGCAGACGTGGAAGCTGCTGACAAACACGGAGCTGCGGCAGGGCTTGGAGATCCGGATCAACATGATGGCAGAGCTCAAGGGCGACACGGCCAGCCGTGGCGCCTGGTACACCAACCAGAGAAACAACGGCGTGTTTTCCGTCAACGATATCCGGGCACTGGAGGACCTGCCGGATGTGGAGGGCGGCGATGAGCGCCGGGAGAGCCTGAACTATGTCCCCTTGAAGGACTGGGCACGGCTCAGTGAACAGAGAAACGGAGGGAACGCAAATGCGGGTAACACTTAACGGCATCGTCGCAGCCGATGACGATGTGGAGATCTACCAGTGGTTTGGTTTTGCGGCTTTTTCGCCCAAGGCGGTGCGGGACGCGGTAGCGTCCACCCCGGAGGGCGAGGAGCTGGTGCTGGAAATCAACAGCGGCGGCGGCAGCGTATTCGCCGGGTCTGAGATCTACAGCGTTTTGAGATCTTCCGGCATCCACACGGTGGCAGAGGTCCAGAGCTTGGCTGCCAGTGCGGCCAGCTACATGTGCCTTGGTTGCGACGAGGTGCAGATCTCCCCGGTGGCACAGATGATGATTCATCTGCCGTCCACCTGCACAGAGGGCAACCGGACGGATCACATGCAGAGCATCCAGATGCTGGACAGCACCCGGGAGGCCATCCTCAACGCCTACGAGCTCAAGGCCGGCGGCAAGGCTGACCGGGCGGAGTTCCGGCGGATGATGAACGCCGAGACGTGGCTGACGGCTCAGGAGGCCGTGGACTGCGGTCTGGCAGACGGTATCATCGGCGAAACGGCCAGTATTGCCCCGCAGAACGTGATGAACGCCATCGGCAGCGGCATCCGGGCACTGGGATGCGTCGGGATGCCGGACATCACGGAGCTGCGGGCCAGATACATGGCGGAGCAGCACCCCACGCCGGAGACGGACCCGGCACCCACAGCATCAACGGGCGGTGAGCCCGATGCAGATACCGGAGACTGGCAGGCACAGGCCCGCCTGGATCTGGAAAAAATCAGATTTTAAACGGAGGTAGCAAAACATGAACAATCTCAGACGCGATCTGGTGGATCTGACCACCCAGCGCACCGCCCGTCTGGAAGCCGCGCAGGCGGCTCTGGATGCGGGCAACCAGGCGGACTACGATTCCGCCATGGCGGATGTCCGTGATTTCAACGGCCGCATCCAGAACATTCAGGATCTCATCACCGAGCAGGACCGCCAGATCATGGCCGCTCCCGCTCCCGCCGGTGCAGAGGCCCGCGACATGGCCGAGGAGCGCGGCCATGCCCTCATGGCCGGCAAGGCCGTGACCTTCACCGCCGACGAGACCCGCCGGGCCGTGATGAACTCCATCACCCTGGCCACCGGTACTGTGGTGGAGCCCACCGGCGCCGGCAGCAACATCCGGGACCCTCTGGGCAACGTGGTCTCCTCCATCGTGGATCAGGTGTACGTGCAGAACCTGACCGGCATGGGCAGCTTCCTGGAGCCCTATGTGATCTCTGAGATCGATGCCAAGGGCGGCAAGGTTCCCACCAACGCCGGCAAGGCCCGCACCACCAGCACCGACCCCAACTTCGGCGTGGCCAAGATCAGCCCCTACGAGCTGAACGTGACTCAGTTCGTGGATCGCAACATCTCCCGGCTGAGCCCTGCCGACTACTACGACAAAATCTACAACATGGCCATGCGGGCCATGCGCCGGAAACTGGCCGGCCTGATCGTCAACGGCGACGGCCAGGCTTCCCCCGACATGTTCGGCATCAAGAACGCCAAGAACGTGGCGGGCGCTGCCATTGCCGCCAATGTGGACATCTCCGCCATCGATGAGAACCTGCTGGACACCCTGTTCTTCAAGTACGGCAGCGACGAGGCCATCGGCCAGAACGCCCGCCTGTTGCTGAACAAGTCGGATCTGGCGGCCATCGGCAAGCTGCGCAACAGCGACAAGCAGCGGGTGTTCAAGATCAACCCTGCCACGGGCAACCCCAACGTTGGTACCATCGAGGACGGCGGCAACATCGTGCCCTACACCATCGTCAGCGACCTGACCGCCCTGTCTGCTTCCACCGCTGGCAGCGCTGCCATCCAGACCATGCTGTACGGCGATCCTGCCAACTACGAGCTGGGCTTGTTCGGCGACTACACCGTGCGGGTGGATGACAGCGTGAAGGCTGTGGAGCGCATGGTCACCATCCTGGGCGACGCCATGGTGGGCGGCAACCTGATCGTGGACAAGGGCTTCGTTATCGCGAATCTGCCCAAGTCCGGCGGCTGATCGGAGGGGTGACGGATGGCGGCGTTTAGTGACCGGCAGGCCAGCATCCTGAGTTATTGCCGGATTGACGATCCCACGCCGGAGGACCTGAGCCTGCTGGAGGGTTTCCATGCGGACGCCGTCAGCTACATGCGCAACGCAGGCGTGGCGGAGCCGGAGGCCGGTTCCGCCCGCCTGCCCCAGTACAATGCCTGTATTCTGGCGCTGGTGCTGGACGCCTGGGACAATCGGGGCATCCAGACCGCCGACAAGTCGTTTGCAGACAATCCGGCCTTCCGGCGGCGGCTGAACCAGCTGAAGCTGACGGAGCCGGTGCGGTCCAATTCGGACACGGAGGGCTAAGCCATGGACGTGAATGCTGGAAAGCTGAATAAGCGGGTGGAGATCGTGCGGATCTCCACCTACCCTGACGCTGACGGCTACGCAGTCCCCACGGAGACGGTGATCCGGCGCCCCTGGGCGCAGTTTTCCCGGGTCAGCGGCTCCGAGGCGCTGCGGCAGGGCGCAGACATGGGAGACGTCAAGGTGCGGTTTCTGGTTCGCTCCGGGCATACGGCCATCAGCCGGAAGGACCGGGTGCGGTACAACGGCGCAGACTACGAGATCGAGTACGTCAATGACTACGGCGATGGCGGCGAGTATACGGAGCTGATCGCCAAGCTGCTGACGGCGGGAGGCTGAGTATGAGCATCAACGAGACCATCATCCAGGCGGTGACGCCCATCGTGCCGGTATGCGTTCCGGATGCGTACCGGCCCAACGCTGGGGAGACTCCGGCAGAGGTCTACTGCACGTTCAGCTATACGGAAAAGCCAGATCTTTTTTCCGACAATCTCCCTCTCGCTATTGTGTATCAGGCTCAGCTGCATCTGTATCTTCCGCTGGGGGAAAATCCCCTTGCCTTGAAGCGTGGGATTCGCGGAGCGCTGCTGGCTGTTGGGTGCGCCGTGAGCAACTTTGACAACTACACGGATCTTGACGGGCAACACTATGTTCTTGATTTTGAGTGGTCTGACGAGGAGGTCAGCTGATGGCTACGATCCGCTTTGATGGGCTGGACGCATACGTGCGGATTTTGTCCGAAATTGAGAAAGGCGCTCCACAGATCATTGAGAAGGCCGTTCGAGCCGGCACCGGTGTGGTTTTGGATGAGATCCAAAAGGGCATCAATACGCTGCCGCAAAAGACCGGGATCACTGTTCGGGGCCTTTCCAAGGGCCTTGGCAAGGCCCCTATTTTGAACGAGAACGGTTTTGTCAACACGCGAATCGGCTGGGATGGCTACAATGAGCGTGGTGTTTCCAATCATTTGATGGCAACCATCATGGAAATGGGCACCAGCAAGGTCCATGAGAAGCACCCATTTATAAAGCCGGCGGTCAGCCGGGCAAAGCCACTGGCAGAGGCCAGAATGGCAGAAGTTTTGGACGAGGAAATCAAGAAAATTATGAAATAATGGCAGTTCTATTTGAACTGCACAGGAAAGGAGCCTGACTATGGCAACGATTGGCTTGAGCAAGCCCTATTTCAGCGTTTACAACGCTGCCGGCACTACGGTGAGCTACAGCAAGGGTGCTGTGATGGGTAAGGCCACTGAGGCCAACATCGAGATCGATACGACTGAGGATAACAACCTTTATGCGGACAACGGCATCGCCGAAACCGACCGCACCTTTGCCGGCGGCACGCTGACCCTCTCCACGGATGATCTGAGTCAGGAGGTCAGCAAGGCCATTCTGGGCCTGACGGAGCAGGCCATCACCGGGATTGATGGCGTGACGGACACCTCTGTAAAAGAGCTGGTCTATGACGATACCCAGGTGACCCCGTATCTGGGCGTGGGTTTCATTATCAAGAAGAAGGTCGGCGGCGTGTTTAAGTGGCGGGGCGTAGTCCTGACCAAGGTCATGTTCTCCGTGCCGGCAGATGCAGCCACCACGCAGGGCGAGTCCATCGAGTGGCAGACCCCGGAGCTGACCGCCACCATCATGCGGGATGATTCGACCACCCACATGTGGAAGCGGGAGGCAACCTTTACCACTGAGGCCCAGGCGGAGGCGTATATCAAGAATCGCCTGTCGATCACGGTGGCAGCATGAGAACGGCGAGTATTGAGATCTGCGGAAAAGAGCATCTGTTGTGCTTTTCCGCCCGGGTGGTCCGGGCCTGTACGGAAAAATACGGCGAGGTTGAGAACATTGACTCCGCCCTGTCTGCTGACGATCCTGTAAAGGCGCTGGATGAGGCGGTGTGGCTGCTGGCGGCTATGATGGACGGCGGCGCGCGGTATGCTCGGCTGAATGAAATTCCCAATGCCCCGCCGCTGACAGCAGACGAGCTTCTGGATGTGCTGGATATCGGCGATTTTGCCAAGATGCGGGATAAAATCGCAGAGACCATCACAAACGGCAAGGAGACCCACGTGGAGGCTGAGCCGCCAAAAAACGCAGAAACCACTCCGGCGGCTCCCTGACCCCGGAGTGGTTTCTGTGGTATGGAATGTCTGTCGGGCTGACCTACACTCAGGCGCTGGACATTCCCTTCGGTGAGTTACTGGACTATATCGCCATCGAGCAGGTCAAGCGTGAGGGGTTCCGGCTCCGCAAGGCCATGACCGACGATGAGATTATCCCGGATGTGAGGTGAGGGCATGGCAACAAATATCGGTCCCAAGATCGGGATTGACGGCGAAAAGCAGTTTCGGAGCGAGTTAAACTCCATTGGCCAGCAGCTGCGGACGCTGAACACGGAAATGAAGGCGGTGACCACCGCCTTTGACGCCAACGACAGCAGCCAAAAGAAGCTGGCGGCACAATCTGACGTGCTGACCCGGCAGCTGAGCTTGCAGGAGCAGCAGGTGACGGACATCCAGAAGGCGCTGGATTACGCCAAAGCCAACTACGCGGAGAACAGCAACGAGGTGCAGCGGTGGCAGCAGGCGCTAAACAATGCCACCGCAGACCTAAACCGCACGAAGTCCGGGATTGAGGCCATCAACGAGGAGATGAAAAACACAAGCGTTGTTTCTCAGTTCGGCGGCGCCTTAAAGTCCGGCCTTGCGGTGGCAGCCAAGGCCGCAGCGGCGGCCACAGCAGCGGCGGCCGCTGCCGTAATTGCCCTTACCAAATCCGCTGTTGAAAACTACGGAGAGTATGAGCAGCTGGTTGGCGGCGTCGAGACCCTGTTCAAGGACTCCGCCGGAACGGTGGAGGAGTACGCCAATAACGCCTACAAAACCGCCGGACTGTCCGCCAACGAGTATATGGAGACGGTGACCAGCTTCTCCGCCTCCCTGCTCCAGTCCATGGGCAACGACACCCAGGCGGCAGCGAAGAAGGCAGACCAGGCCATCACCGACATGAGCGACAACGCCAATAAGATGGGCACGGACATGCAGTCCATCCAGAACGCCTATCAGGGTTTCGCCAAGCAAAACTATACGATGCTGGATAACCTGAAGCTGGGCTACGGCGGCACCAAGGAGGAGATGCAGCGGCTGATCGATGACGCCAATGCCCTCAACGCCGCCCAGGGCAACTATACCAACTACACCATTGAGAGCTACGCGGACATCGTGGACGCTATCCACACGGTCCAGACGGAAATGGGGATCACCGGCACCACGGCGCTGGAGGCCAGCACCACCATTGAGGGGTCTGTCAGCGCCATGAAGGCGGCGTGGAGCAACTTCGTCACCGGCTTGGGCAACGACAACGCCAACATCAGCGAGCTTTCGGCCCAGCTGATCGAGAGCGTGGGCACCGTGGCGGAGAACGTGCTGCCGGTGGTAGAGACCGTCCTAAAAAACATCGCCCAGGCGGTGCAGGAGGACGGACCGGCCATGATCGAGAAATTCGTATCCTATGCCATTGAGAAGCTGCCGGAGATCATTTCTCTGGGCCTGCAAATGGTCGTCTCGCTGGTAAAAGGGATCGCACAGAATATCCCGCAGATCGTGACCAGCGTGCTGAACATGGTGGCCACCATCGTGCAGACGATTTGGGACTCCATTCCGGACATCATTGAGGTGGGTAAAAACATCGTCCGGGGGCTGTGGGAAGGCATCAAGGCTATGGCCAGCTGGATCGGAGACAAGGTCTCCGGATTTGTCGGCGGCCTCGTGGACGGCGTCAAGGGCGTGCTGGGGATTCACTCGCCCTCTCGGGTGTTTGCCGGAATCGGCCAGAATATGGCGCTGGGCCTTGGTCAGGGCTTCGAGCGGCAGATGCAGCGCGTTTCCTCCGGGATCCAGGACGCCATCCCCACGCCGACGGTGGACACCGTCTACAATGCCGCTGCCGGTCTGGTGAACGGACTTGCGGCACAGAGCGCCGGAAGCCCCGGCGGCAGCTATACGATCAACCTTATCCTGCAAAACGGCCAGCAGATCGCCAGCTGGCTTCTGCCTGATCTGCGGGACGCGGCCAGAAGTAACCCGGAGGTGGCAACGGCATGACACAGTTGATTATCAACGGCATTTATCTGCCGGAAACCAGCAGGGACAAGTATCAATGCTATCCCGGGGAATTGTCTGTTAATGTGCAGATGATCTCCGGCCGGACGGTACAGGAGGTCCGGGGCCATGTGCAGATGATCACATGGAGTTACGATTACATGGGCAACACCCTCTGGCGGCAGCTGGCAGCGGTGCTTCGCTCCGGCAAGGCGTTTCCGGTGGTGTATCTGCCGGACGATTCTGACACCATGGCCACCGGTACGTTTTTAGTGGAATCCATGACACAGCCAACCTACGCCTTCTCCCGGAATGGCGTAGGGCTGTGGCACAATGTAGGCTTTACGCTGCGGGAGGTGACGCCGCATGATTAAAAGCGGACAGGCGTATCATGCGGCGATCACAGGAGACGCACGGCGGGTGCTGTTGCGGGCGGTCATTGACATTATTTCCCCGGACATCGTGTTCGGTGCCGGGGAGACCTCCGGGCAGATCCCGTGGAGCAAGCCGGAGCAGCTCCACGATAAGGTTTTTGGGAATCCCACCAAATACGCTACGTTAGAGCGTGACCGGTGGGCGCTGGACGGGACGTGGGACCTTCTCCCGGACGATCCCACTCAGGCGGCGGGCCAGATGGGCTACATCGGCAACGTTCTGTCCGGCGCGGACGGGACGTTTTCCACGCCGCCGTGGGTGGAACTGCAATTCTCCGGCGTGTCTGTCTTGCAGGCATGCTCCGTATATTTCCCAGGCAATGACTATGACGGGCTTCCGGAGGATTTCACGGTGGAGGTCAAGCAGGGCGGTACGGCGTACCACACGCGGACGTACACCGGCAACACGGCTTCCTCCGTATCGCTGGAGGGCTTCACGGTCAACAACCCTGACGCCATCCGGGTCACGGTGACCAAGTGGTCGCGGCCCGGGCGGCGGATGCGAGTGGTGGAGATCGTCCCCGGCGTGTACGAGGGCTGGGACGGCGGAATGATCGCGGAATTTAACGTCAAGCAGCAGGGCAACATCGCAGCCACGGCGCTGCCGTATGGCACGTGCACCCTCAAGATCGACAATCTGTCCCGACGGTTTGAGCCGCGCAGCAAGAACGGCATTTTCCAGTCCATCGAGGAGCGGCAGGGGATTGACGTCTCTCTGGGCGTCCGGCTGGCGGACGGCACGGACGAGTACAAGCGGCTGGGGATCTTCTACCAGTATTCCGGCGGCTGGAAAACCGGCGACAACGGCTTGACGATGCAGTGGAATCTGGTGGACATCATCGGCCTGCTGGCAAACCGGGAATTTCTGGCACCTGCCACCCTCCCCACTACGCTGGGCGGGTGGATCGGCGATCTGGCGGCGCAGCTGGGCGTCAACTTCCAAGACCGCTGGCACGTGGATCCCAACTACACGGCGCTGCCGGTGACGGTGCGGGTGGCGGAGGACCTGCAGGGGAAAAAGTGCGGTGACATCCTCCGCTGGGTGTGTCAGGCCACAGGCACATGGCCACGGGCGGACGCCTCCACCGGAGACCTGACCGCCGAGCCGCTGTGGAGCGAGGGCAACAAAGTGACACTGGACAACCTCAACGGCTACCCGGTTATGAAGGCCAACGGGGACGTGGCGGCGCTGATCTTCACCCTCAACGATGGGGCGGGCACAAAATACATCGTGTCCGGCAACGCCACATCGTCCAGCGAGACGGTGAGCATTGACAATCCGTTTATCAAGACGCAGGCGCAGGCGCTGGCGGCGGCGCGGCTGATCCTCGCTACCTACGGCGGGAACGTGCTGGATCTGACGGGCCGGGGCGATCCGTCCTCCGAGATCGGAGACGTGGAGACGGTGTGGCTGGACGAGAGTCAGGCCACCACGGCGCGGCTGACCATGCAGACGTTCCAGTTTTCCAATGGCGTTATGCAGGGCTGCCAGAGCCAGCTGTTGCAGGCGGACGGCAGCTTTCTGTATCAGGGTCGGGAGGTCATCACTACCCCCGGCACGTGGAAGGCCCCGGCGGGGAAAAATTCTCTGCGAGTCATTCTCGTGGGCAAGGGCGGCGACGGCACCCGCGGCCAGGATGGCACATGGGACGCTGCCGGCGCGGACGGCGTGGACGGTCTGGGCGGTCTGGTATGGGCCGGAACCATTAACATCAACGAGGGTCAGGAGTTTCCGGTGACCTTCGGAGAGGACACCACCTTTGGGGCGTATTCCTCTGCCAACGGCAAGCGCTACGATAACGGCTACACTGACGTGGCCAGCGGCGACAGCTTCGCCCGGACGGGCGTGGCAAAGCCCAGAGCGGGAACCGGAGACGGCGGGGCCGGCGGCAAGGGCGGCGAACAGGGCCGGCGGCAAAAGATAACGTGGGAAGATGAAGGCGGTTTTTCTCACAGCTATTGGAAAATCTACAGTTATCCTGGCGTTGGTGCGGATGGCGCGATGGGCGCTTCCGGCTGCGCGGTGGTGTATTACAACAAGTAGCGGTCCGAATCGGACACGGAGGACGTATGTTTGATTTTTCCACATTGATAACAGACCGAACGCTGGAGGACGTGGCTGCCCGGAATGAAAAAGGCTCATACAATGCGACGGACCTCAACCGGGTGGACGCCTGCCTGGAGGATCTGGTGGCCCGGCTGAGCCGGGTGGGCTGCAACGTTCCGGGGTATGAACGGGTGAAAATTGAGCGTGAAACGAAGCCCGCCAGCCGTCTTCCGGAGGGGTATGCGGAAGTGCAGTATATCCAAAGCAGCGGGACGCAGTATGTTGATACCGGGTTCAAGCCAAACCAAGATACGCGTGTACTCATAAAACTATCTACGTCAGAAACCGGTAGCCATACAGTGTTTGGGGCAGATTTTAGCTGGACTGATGATGGCTTTGCGCTTGGCGTTGGATTTACCCATTATGGAAAAGAAACCGGAACAATTTCCGGGTTGAATAACGAATCTCCGCATGAGGTTGATTTTAACAAAAACATTATCTTTATGGATGGATCAACTGTTCTGACTATGGGGGCTTCGACATTTTCCGTCCCACACAATCTGGCGCTTTTTGCAAATAACCGCGCCGGAGGGATTCAGGAAAAAACAACGATGGCGCTCTATTATTGCCGGATTTATGACGGCAATACCATCATTCGGGACTATATCCCCTGCAAAAACGCTGGCGGGGCCGTGGGACTGTATGATCTGGTTGATGGAAAGTTTTACGGCAACGCCGGGACCGGTGTGTTTCTGGCGGGGCCGGTGGTAGAGCGCCCTAAAGACCCAAACGAAGATCTGGATCCGTACACATGGTATGAGAGCGATGTGCCCACGGCATCCCTGCTGGCCCGCTACCGGGCCAACGTGGCGGCGGTGCGGGCGGTGCTGCGGCTGCCGGAGGGAACGCCGGAGACCCCGGAGACCATGCGGCAGCTGACGGTGGCGGAGGCCAACAGCATCGAGGCGATTTTGCTGGCCTTGAATTCTATTTTAAGTAAAATCCACACAGCCGTCCGCCACTGCGGCGTGACGGTGTGCGGGAGCAAAGGAGTGAGAGCATGAGAGATCGAACGCCCACGAAGGCCCTTGAAAACGGCGCTCTGCGCTACGGCGTGTACGCAGAGGACGGCAGTCTGCTGCGCTATGAGTATCTGGCGCTGGAGGATGAACCCACAGACCCCGGCACGGAGTTGAGCAAGTTAAACTTGCTTCAGGATTCCACGGAGGTCTCCTTGTTTGGTCGGGCCGCAGACCGGACAGTTGATGAGGCATTTTCCGGTATTGCCGGGCAACTGAAGCTCATCATGTCCGATATGGCAACAATCGCACTGACAATTCTGACTACAAACGGCAAACCAATCCCGGATGTGCTGGTGCAGGGTATTCTCAGTGAAAACGGACAGGCGGTGTACACCAACGCCAGCGGCGTGGCCTCCGGCTACATCGGCGAGGGACAACAGGCAGTAAAAGTCAGCGGTTACGCAGACGTGGAGGATTACGCCGAAACCCTAACCGTAGTCAAGGGAACAAACATCTCAAAAACGTGGAAATTGACAACAAATAATTTTCTGAGCGTAAAATCCAGCCGACCTGTCAAGTTTACCGGGAATGTGAGCACGATTGATTATTCCGTAACTTCAGGAGGCGGAGGCGGTGGGGCAGGATATGGTTATCCCGGCGGAGGCGGTGGAGCAGGAGGCGGCACCATCACAAAGACGGGCATCGAAATATCACCTAATACAGTGTATCCGGCAACCGTTGGAGCTGGCGGAAAAGGCGGAACATATCTCGATTATGATGGGCATCCGGGCGGTCAATCATCCTTTATGGGAGATGCCCCTGCTGGCGGAAATCCCGGGCTATCTCCGGTCCGGGGGGGCAGTGGTGAACCCGGTGGCATCGGGGGAAGCGGATCTCAAGGCGGTGGAAGCGGCGGAAATGGCGGCAGTAATTCCGATAACGGCTCAAACGGCAGCAATGCTACTTCAACAGCGTTTACTTCTTTTACCGAAACAAAATCCCTTGGTGGCGGCGGCGCTGGAGGAGAAGGCAAAAATTATAGTGGTGCCAGTGCGACAGATGGCATTGTCGGCGGTGCAGCCAACACTGGCGGAGGCGGCAGCGGTGGCTATGGTGCTGGAAAAGATAAAGAGGGTGATTACAATGACAGTCCTGGCTCTTATGGTTATTCCGGATTCATCGGCATCCGGATGCACCTGAAATCCGCGGCGTAAAGGAGGAAGCCTATGGAATACTGCATTGTCGAAGACGGCGTGATCGTCAACATGATCGTAGCCGAGACGGACTTCGCGGCGGAGATTGGGGCGCTGCCCGCCTACGAGGGCGCGGCCATCGGCGGGGCGTATACCCCGCCTCCACCGGAGCCGGAGCCGCCTACCACGGAGGAGCGGGTGGAGAAACTGGAGGCGGAAAACTGCAAGCTGAAAAGTCAGCTCCAGATGCAGGCACAGCAACAGGAGTTTCTGGAGAACTGCCTTTTAGAGATGGGCGATGTTGTTTATGCGTGAGTTTTTGGCAGAAACTGCCTTAAACCTATATTTCAACCTACAGAAAGGAAGCAGTGAAATGATGGCTATGTTGTATGCGAGCAAAATTTGCATGGAGGCAATCAACACCAAGACGAAAAAGCCTTGGGAGTTTGCGGATGTGCCTCCGAAGCTGAAACAGCAGGTGGCGGACATCCTGATCAACGAGTGCGGCCTGCCGGAGCTGGTGCCTGCCGAGTTTGGGGGCACGGCGAAGGTGGAGTAACAAAAAAGCCGCCCAGTGGGCGGCGCAGAAAATTGACAAAGCAAGGCGAATCGTGTATGATGGGGTTCGCCAGTAAGAACGGTACGGTTGTTTCCCCGTAAAGGGGGTGACCGCATGAGCACAGCAGAAACCATTGCGTTACTTATGCTTGTGATTGCGGCTATCAAATTAGGCGTTGACCTAAAGAAATAACCGCCACCTAAATCGGCAGCGGCTTTTCTACGGATTCTAAATCTGTTGGGGAACGACCTGCACCGACCAAAGTGAGCCGTCCTTACTGGCCCTATTATATACATGCCAAAGCCGCTTTGTCAAGGATGACAAGGCGGCTTTTTTGATTGGAAACCCATATAGGCGCCTTAAAACTGTAACTTTTGAGGAGTGTGTTATGACGGAGACGATAATCTGCGCCCTCATCACAGGGGGGCTGACGCTGATGGGCGTGCTCATCGCCAACGGCAAACAGCAGGCGATCACCGACACCAAATTAGACGAGCTGACCCGCGAGGTGCGGGAGCACAACAGCTTCGCCCAGCGGGTGCCGGTGATCGAGGAACAGATTAAGGTAATCAACCACCGGATCCAGGATCTGGAGCATATCAGTGAACGCTGAAAGGAGAACGCTATGGAAAACATCAAGAAACGGCTGGGCAATCTGCTTGCGGTGAAGTCTCTGGTGACCATCACCCTGACGGTGGTGTTCGCGGTTCTGGCTCTGCGGGAGAGCATCAGCGGCAGCGAGTTTCTGACCATCTTCACGGTGGTCATCGGCTTTTACTTCGGCACTCAGAGGGTCAACGAGGACAAGAACAGTTAAAACCGGTTGAAGATTCAACCGAAAAATTTGAAAGGGGTACATACCATGGAAAAGATCTACGAGAATATCATCAACGAGGGCAAGAAGAACGGCAAGGCCGTGGAGACTATCAACGCAGAGCTGAAGGAGGCCGGTGCCAACTTCCACCTGAATCCCGACGGCGGCGTGGCCAACTGGACCGAGGCGGAGATGGCCGAGGGCTTCATCCCCGCCGAGAAGGAGCCGGAGGACGTGAAGCACCTGCATGACTACATGCGGCGTGACCCCGCCAAGGCCAACACCGAGGAGGAGGTCTGGGTCCCGGAAGGCCATTACCGCATTACCTTTGACGAGGACGGCCACGCCACCAAGGCCGTGAGAATCAATGGTTGATACGTTTGACTGCGCCCGTGCGCAGATCTACCACAACACCGGCAAGCTGACCCCGGCGCAGATCAAGGCCAAGACCGGCTGCACCCACATCATCAACGGTTACCTGTTCAACGGGCGCTTCGTTCCAGTTGGCTGGTGCGTGATCGACGGCAAGGTCATCAGCCGGGACAAATACCAGGACTGGGGCGTGTCCATCGGCAGTGACGGCAAGCCGCAGATGCTGACGGACCGGGGCGGATCGTTTTTGTCCGGCGTGCCCATCCTCAAGGCCGGGTCCAAGCTCTACCGGGGCCTGACGCCGGACGTGGCCCGGCCTGCTGCCCGGACGGCGGTGGGCTGGATGCCCAACGGCAAGGTATGCCTGTGGTGCGACAAGACCAGCCTGACCCGTGAGCAGCTCCAAAACAAGCTGCTGGGGCTGGGCGTGGTGGATGCCCTCATGCTGGACGGCGGCGGGTCTACGCAGGGCATTTTCCCCGGCGGGAAGGTGGTCAGCAGCCGGAAGGTGCCTACGCTGCTGCTGTTCTGGGAGCGGTCGGCCAAGAATGAAGATCAAGCCCTCGTATGGGGCAAAGCCCACGGCCTGCTAACGGACGCCAACGCCGGTGACACGGTGACCCGCGCCGACATGGTCCGGGCGCTGTATCAGATCTGGGGGGATAACCATGGTTGAGATCCACGCTTACAGCAAAGCCGCCTCCGGGGGCAAGCAGCTCTCCGCCCATTTTAAGGTGCGGGAGTTTGCGTGTGGAGACGGGTCTGACGCTGTTTTGGTGGCTCCCCGGCTGGTGATGGTGCTGGAAACCATCCGCGCCCACTTCGACGCTCCGGTGGTCATCCACAGTGGCTACCGCACGCCGCAGTACAATGCCAAGGTGGATGGAGTGGCGCACAGCCAGCACTGCTATGGCATGGCAGCGGATATTTCTGTCAAGGGCCAGACTCCGGCAGCGGTGGCAGCCTTCGCCCGAACGCTGATGCCCGATTGGGGCGGTGTGGGCATTTACGCCAAGAAGGGCTTTACCCACATCGACGTCCGGGAAAAACGCTCCGACTGGACAGGCTAAACATCTGAAAGGAGGGCCAGAAGATGGCAACATCCACGCGGAAACGCGCTCTGCAAGTCTGGGGAACCCATGGAAAAAACAAACCGAGAGATCCGGGCGCTGTTGTCATCCATGGCCCCGGCCCGGGCGGCGCAGGCCGTCCGGCTGGTAGGCTTGCCGCCTGACGAAGAAGCGGCGGTGCTGGCGGTGGACGTCCACGGCCAGAGCTGCCTACAGGCGGCGGCGCTGCTCCACGTCAGTGTGGACGGCCTTGCCAAGATCCGGCGGCGTGCTTACGCCAAGATCGCGGATGATATGCAGGGATAGAGAAAAGCCGTGTCCGAATCGGACACGGCTTTTTCTATTTTTCTTCCCGCTTTTTCTTGCGCTGCGCCATAAAATCCTTGTCCAAGCGGTTGACTGTGGTAGGTGCTTTTCGGGTCCCTTGTCTGATTTGGGTGCGCTCCTGATGCCATTTTATCCGGAGCCTGTCACACTCCTCAGAGCATGTGATTCGAGGGGTTCCGGGGGAAATCGGTTTTCCACAGATCACGCAGACTTTTTGACCTCTTCGCGGTTTCTGTGCCCGCAGCTCATAATAATTATTTTCCTCGTTCCATTTTTTGGATGCCTCGCGGTCCGCCTGACGATATGCTCCCGGGGCACAGTCTTTGCAGTACCGCTGGCGCGCCGAATTGACAATATACTCTTTCCCGCAGATCGTACAATGGTCAATACTGCCAAGAGGCCGGATTGTTCCACTTTTGTGGCATCGTGCAGCTGACTCTTTTTTGCGGATGGCCCGGCAATTAGGGCAGTACCAAGCCCGAGGGCCACCGTCAAAGGTCGCGCCACACTCGCGGCAAGTCCGTGGGCGTATGGTGGTAGATCTCTCTGCCGCAAAACACTCCGCACATACACGCTGCTCAACTTTGATGGCGGGAAAAAACTTCCCGCATTTTACGCACGCCTTGAGTCGCATATTTTAGCCCCGTGTGTATAGCCCTACGGCTTGCGCCAGCAAAATCCGCAAATAGTCCGGGCAAGCGCTTGCCCCGGATTCCCAATTCTCCACCGTCCGGCGCGGGATACAGAAGCGCTGGGCAAAAGCAACCTGAGACAAGCCAGTGGCTGCTCTGATCTCGCGGATCGTAATATGAGCCACATCCCACAACGCTCCCAAGGACTGGATCCGATCATCCGGGATGTCAGCGCCTTCCGGATCCCCCCAGATGTCAGATAGCGCCCAGTCTGATACATACATGTCCCGGTCTTGGTCGGCAAGTGCACCGAAAAAGAGGGTGCTGAACTGCTTATCAGTCATGGTATATCCTCCTTAATTCAGTTCGTCAACAAAAACGACCATATCTTCGTCAGGGACAAGGACTCCGTCCTCGTCATATTTGATGCAAGCGCCATCTTCGCAGGTGCTGTTGTTGGCCATTTCGATGCAATAATCAACATCCTCAACGGTATAAGTATCAGTTTCCTCATCATAGGGCAGGGAACCAGCGGTAAAATAATCGCGGCTCCAGTCCGGATCATATCCGGAACCATTCCAGCGCTGAATCTTGATTTCTACGGTTTTCTTTCCATCAGTAATTTTCATTTTTATTTTCCTCCTGGGCTGTGCCCCTCTTGTTGTTATTATAATACCACCAATTTGGTGGTGTGTCAAGAGAGAAAAGCAAAAAAGTCAAAATATTTTCAGGGCAGTTTGAGGGCAGAATACAGGCAGTTTCCGGGCAGTTTGGCTGTCCGGATTTTTTGTATCATTGGGATAGGAAAAGGAGGTGCGCTATGGATCAACAATTTGCAATCGCAGGATATACGGGCTCCAGCTGCCTGATGTGCGCTATCGACGGCGCGGACATCTGGCAGGTGGACTATTTTGGCAACCGTCAGCAGCTCATCGGCAAGACCGCAGCGGCCTACACGGAGCTGGAGGGCACCACTCAGCAGTACTATGACAAGCTGGTGGAGTTGGGCGTTATCACCCCGCCCAAGACGCAGGAGGAGCTGATGGGTGAGATGCAGTCGGCCATGAGCGACATGGCCGAGATCATCAAGGGCCTATCGGCCCAGGTAAAGGAGCTGAAGGAGAATGGATCTCAAACAGATCATAGCGGCCGCGTCGAAGATGTTCCCCAGCGCCGACCTGCAAAACGCGGTGCAGAAGGCGGAGCAGGCGATCAGCGGGACGGCTGACACGCTGGAAGGCGTTCAAAGAACCGCCAGGCGGCTGGGCATTGACCCCAATATCGCCAACAGCCTGTATGCCCGCTACGGGAAGACCATGCAGGCAAAGGCCCTGTGCGGCCTTCTGGGGACTACACCGGAGGCTTTGCGCTCCGATGCTAACAAGATCCTTGGCGGCGCACAGAACGGCTCCCAGGCCCCGCAGAAGGGGAAAGCGGGCGGTTCCACCAAATTCCCCCGGCTGAAATAGCCGGTTGGAATAAAAACACGAAAGGAGCACAAACACATGGAAGATCGTAGCACTGGTATGAGCTGGATTGCAGTCCTCTTTGTCATCATCGTGATTTTCGCCATTTTCGGCGGGAATTTCGGCGGCGGCTGGGGCTGGAATCGCGGCAACAATCCCTATCCCCCGCAGGAGGGCTGTAACCGGGTGAGCAACTGCGAGATCGAGAGACAGGAGATCGCCGACACGGCCCGGACCCAGTACCTCATCGAGCAGCAGAGCAATGACACCCGTATGGCCATCAACGCCAGCACGGAGGCCATTACCTCTCAGGCCAGCCGGATCTATGAGCAGCGCCTCCAGGAGACCATCTTTGATCTCAAGATGGAGAACCAGAACCTCAAGAACGGCATTTTCACCAAGGAGCAGACCGACGCGCTGGCGGCGAAGATCTCCGACTGCTGCTGTGGCTTCAACCGCCGTCTGGATGCCATCGAGGGCCGGATGCTGACCAAGCCGAACCTGTACGGCGTTGCGTCCACCTGCGGCGGCCAGATTATTCCCGCATCTTGCGGCTGCAACGGCAGCGGCAACATCTGAGCAACTTTTTCCACATCGGAAACAGTTCAGGCCCCTTCGGCCGGGTAATGGGCGGGGCCGGTGCCCCGCCCTTCAATTTTGAAAGGAGAAAAATTATGAGTTGTAAGTCTGCTTTATACGCTGCTATGCAGACCCCCACGGCGGTGGCTGTTGGCGGCGTCATCCCTCTGGGCGGCCTGATCCGGCGGTACGGCTGCGACATTGCCCTCAACGGCAACGCGGTCAACCTCTCCGGCGTCGGCTACTATGACGTGGACGCCTCCATCACCGCTACCCTCACGGCGGCCGGAGCCGTCACCGCCACACTCTACAAGGACGGCGTGGCCGTCCCCGGCGCCACGGCCACCGAGACCGGCGCGGCCAGCGGCACGGTCAACCTTGATCTCACGGCGCTGGTGCGTCAGCCCTGCTGCGCTGCCGGTGCGGCTCTGACTCTGGTGCTGACCGGCGTGGAGGCCACCGTTGACAACATGGCCCTGCGGGTCCAGCGGATCTGACGGAGGCGCGGCATGGTGCAGCTGTTATTCGGGATGCTGCTGGGCGTCATGGCTGCCACCCCCACCGGCCGCAGCATCGGCAACCAGATCGGCAACGCTGCCATTGATAAGGTCAAGGAGGCCATAAAGGCCCCGACGGCCGGAGAGGAGGACAATCATGGAGAATCTGCATGAGCAAATTAAGGCGTACATCCCTAAACTGGAGTATAGCATCCGGGAGTATATGCGGAACCCTGCCACCCCTAACGCGGCGCAGGGGATCATGGCGATGGTGGAATGCCTCAACATGCTCAAGGGCGCAGAGGAAGCTATCTGCACGGGCCGGGAGATGACCAAGGCCAACGCGGAGGCGTGGGCGGCTCACATGGTCAACGAGGACGGCACCACCGGCCCGCACTGGCCCATGGAGCAGACCACGGCCCTGGCGGAGAGCATGGGCCTGTCTTGGGACCATATCACCCCGTGGTGCTGGTGGGTCACCATGAACATGATGTACTCCGATTACGGCAGCGTGGCCATCCACTACGGCGTCAGCACGGCGGAGTTTTTCGCGGAGCTGGCCCAGGCGTTCCTGTTCGACAAGGACGGCCCCGGCCCCAAGGCGAAGCTGGCGGCCTACTACCACGGCATCGTCAAGGCGGGGGAGCAGGGCTGACTGTGTTCGGGACTGTGTTCACGCATCTGCTTATAACCGGTTTCATCTGGCTCTAACGACCAGTTAAAAACAGCGAAAAACCGTTGAAATTGCAAGCATTACAAGCAATTCCAACGGTTTTTCATTTGGCGCGGAAGGAGGGATTTGAACCCTATTCTTTCTGGCTGTTTTCAACGGTCTGCGGGTTTCTGTGTTCAGAAGTGTGTTCAGCCGGAAAATATGTGTTCAGAAGCCTTTCTCCATCTTTTCCGCAGCGGCCTTCAGTTGGCCGTCCCGGACGTGGGTGTAGATGTCCATGGTGGTGGACAGCTGGGCGTGGCCAAGGAGCACCTGCGCCGTTTTGGGATCCACGCCACTTTCCAGCAGGGCGGTGGCGTAGCCGTGGCGGATCTGGTGCGGCGTGACGGTGACGCCGCTGGCGTCCCGGTAGGCGTCGTACAGTGCGGTGAAGTGATCGTTTGTCAGGAGGCTGCCGTCCGGCTCCGCGAACAGGTAGCCTTTCCCCAGCTTTTTCGGGAGCAGCTTGGCCAGTGCCGGAAGCAGCGGAACGTCCCGGCATCCGGCGTCAGACTTCGGCTGCTTAATGTGGGGCGAGTTGCCTACATGATACACGGATTTTTTGATGTGCACAAGATTTTTCTTTCGATCAATGTCGGCGCCGGTGAGGGCCAGCGCCTCACCACGGCGGCAGCCGGTGTAATAGACGAGAAAGGCGAACAGGCCGAAGGGGAGGCCTGCGCTTTTTTTTATGAGTTCGATCTGCTCCGGAGGTGGCGCGTCCCGGTGGGTCTGCGTCAGGTTTCGGGGCGGCTTCACGGCGCTGGCCGGGTTGTAGCTTATAACGCCATCCACTTCGGCCTTGCGGAAGATCTGGCGGATGATCTGCAACTGGGTCACCACGGTCTTCCGGGCGCGGGTGGCGGAGAAGTCTTTGATATACTGGTCGATCTCCTTCGCGGTGATCTCGCCGGGGGGCCTCCCGGCAAATTCTTTTTTGGCCCGGGCCAGCGCCGGACGGTAGCTTTTTTGTGTATTGTGCTCTAAGGTCGGTTCGATCTCCGCCCACCATGCGTCCGCGATTTTCTCAAATACGGCGGCTTTTTCCGTTTCGATGCGGTCCGCTTCCCGGTCGAAGGCCTTGACTTTTTCCCAGACCTCCTTGTCGGTTTTCCCCCGGAAGGCCTTACGCTTGCCGTTGATCCGGAGGATGGTCTCGTGGAGGCCGTCAGGCCGGACGTAGTATTTTGGGTATCTGGCCATGGGTCACCCTCGCCAGAAGCCGATCTGGACGCAGTGGAAGTCCAGATACAGTGCGTACATGGCAACCAGGAACAGGAGCACGATCAGGGCGGCGATAATCCGGTTCCGGGTACGGACGCCATCCATCATGATCTTCATGGTTTTGCCGTTGTCAACCAGATGCTTTTCCAGCTCCTTCTTGTGTGCCTTTAGAGTATCATTCTTGGCGTTGAGCAGTTCCTCCGACATGGTGAGCCGGTCGGTGATCTCAAAATACTCATCGAGGGACACGCCCAGAAATTTACAGATGGGTGCCGCAGTCAAAACGGACGGCGCTTTAGAGGCAGCCGAGAAAAAATTGCGGACGGTTTGGAGCGGGATGTTGGTGGCGTCCGATATTTCCTGGTAGGTCACGCCCAGAGCCTGGGCTTTTGCTTTACAAGTCTCTTGTAATGTCATGCGATCACTCCAAAACAGAAAGTCATATTGCAAAATACACATGAAAAGTGTCGAATATTGTCGAAATTAAAATCTGGGTCTTGTGAATACAAGGCCGTGTCTGGTACGGTCTCATTGCGGACAGGCAGACGCCCCCTCTGCCGGAAACGCAAAGTGCCCCCGCCGCTTGTTGCAGAGGCGACGGGGGCACTTACTTATTTATCTTCGTCCGACGTCTCAGCAACAGGACGTTCCGGATTTTTGAGTTTTCTGCGGATGTACACGCCCCATCCGATCAGGGCGGCTCCCACGAGGCACGTTGCAAATGCGATTGCCGGGTCTTTGACGCCATAGGCCGCGCTGCTTACGAGAAACAGCACGCCCCAGACGATCTTTGCCCGGAACCGGGGACGGCGCTGGGGAGCGCTGTTTTTTGCGCTGCTGCCAATTTTGTGTTCCGTCACATGGGATAGGCCACCGGGCAGCGTGACGGTCTCCCGGACGGTGCCATTGGCGGTTTTGGTGACGCGGTAGCGTTTGCTTCCGACGCTGTACCCCATGCCGGATTTGCTAAAGTTCAGGCGGAACGGGCCTGCTTTTACGCTTTTGCGATATCTCCAGCCCATAGGTCAGTGGACGCACTTGTCGCAGGGCGTCAGGCCCATGCCGGTGGCGGTGCTGTAAGGCACTTCCCAGTAGGTGCCGCCGTTGCAGTGGGGATCGTTGTGGTATTTGCTGCCGGTGCGGGTGATGTAGGTAGGCTTGGAGGCTTCCGGGTGCGTCAGCACCACGGTAGCGGTGGAGCCGTCCCACGCCACCTGAAGGCCCAGAGACTCCGCCAGAGCGCGGGCGGGGATATAGTTCGTTCCGGCGAACATGAAGGGCTCCACGGTGTTGCCCTTGGCGTCCCGCAGATCCAGCACCTGACCGTCCAGAGATACCTTGATATCACGATACTCAATTTCCTGCTGTACCTTTCCGCTGGTGGCGCCTGCTGTACTGACCAGACACATGACCAGCAGTGTCGCCAGAACTCCGGCTAAAAATCCCCTTTTCATTCGCTCCACATCCAATCTGTTAAAATTAGGCCCGAGGCTTGGGCCTTGAATATATGTTTGGGAGGCATCACCATGAGCAACCAGATCACCTGCACTGTGTCCGATTCGGACCGCGACTACATGACCCTGGCGCTCTATCGCCAGTTGACGCCGGAGGAGCGTGAGCAAGTCAACGCTTACCTCGCGCAGCTATTAGCATCTCGATATACTCCCGTGCCTTCTCCCGCTCCTCGCGGGTAAGCAAGTCCCAGCACTCCGGACGCTCGTCCCCTTCGGGGGACGGGCGTTCCTTTTTGCCTAAGAGTTCCTCTTTTGTTATTTTGAAATAATCAGCCAATTTTTGCAAAATGGCATCAGTTGGGGCGTGGCCGTTTTTCCACCGAGTATTAGCTGATTTGCCTATTCCGAGTTCAAGCAAAACAGCAGACGGTGTTTTCCCAACGGAATTACATGCCCTTATGAAATTATCATAAAACACAAAAACACCGCCCTGCACTTTGTGTAAAGTACCGAAAGTAACAAAATAGTCCCGAAAGTGTTGACAGTACCGAAAGTACCGAGTATATTATAGCCATAGAGGACATAGCCCCAAGGACAATATACCACACCGGGGCAACGCCGTCAAGGCGGGAAAGGAGCAATCATGATCGTAAATAAAGTCCGGGAGCTGCGGACGGCTGCCGGCATGACCCAGAAGGCGCTGGCGGATCAGCTGGGCGTGACCGTGCCCACGGTGAGCAAGTGGGAGCTGGGCCAGCGGACTCCGGAGCTGGAGAGAGTTTTCCGCATGACGCTGATCTTTGGCGTCCCCATCGAGGAGATCGTCCAGCGGACGGAGAGCGCGTGAGAAGGGAGGAGCGGACATGGCACGAGAGCGTGAGAGCTTCCGGGATCAGCTGCAATCCTTACAGGCAAAATTCCCGGAGCAGGAGGTCTTGAGCAAGGACCAGGCCTGCAAGCTGCTGGGTCTGGACTGGGACGCACTGGTCCACAATGACGGCTTCCCGGCCAAGAAAGTTGGGAAGCGCTACATCATCCCCATTGTACCATTGGCACGTTGGATGGTTACATGGTAGCGCGGAAAGGAGGAAAAGACAATGGAACGAAAGTACCCGAATTTGTACCAGAGAGCAAGGCTGAGTACCGGAATGAGCCAAGAACGGGCAGCGGAGCTGCTTGGACTGTCGCCGGAAAGCCTGAAACAGTACGAGGGCGGCAAGACGGTGCCCAAGGACGAGACGGTGGCGCGGATGGTGGAGGTGTACAGCTGCCCATGGCTGGCATTGGAGCACGCGCAGGCCACGGACCGGCTGGGCGTGCTGCCGGAGGTGAACGTGCAGAGCCTCCCAACGGCGGCAATCACACTAATCAACCGAGTGCTGGACTTTGCGGAGCGACACCGGGACCGGCAGCTGCTTCGCATCGCGGAGGACGGCATCATCGACGAGAAAGAGCGACCGGACTTCGACGCCATATGCCGGGACCTGGACGGCATCGTGGGCGCGGCGCTTCAGGTGAAGTACCCGTCGGACGCGCCGCCGAAGACAAAAAAAGAACGCCCCGAGGCTGGCACCTCAGAGCGTTCAGGGGAAAAAGTGTGTGGTATTGGATCAACCACTGGATATATCAATTATAGCACAAGATCCACGCCGCATGCAAGACCTAATTTTGCCGGGAAGGGGGTATCCCTGTGACCGGTTGGGCAATGTTTTTTATGGTCGTCGGCGTGGCGACGGTGGCGGCAATTCCGCTGCGGATCGTGGATCGGATGGAAAGATAAGGGGGCAATATGGCAAGGTATGACTGCGGCTATGGGGCATGGATCCCCGGCCCGGTTTTGGACGATCCGGGGCTTCGGCCCCGGTCGCTGATCCTATACGCACGGATCGCGCGGCGGGCCAACCGGGTGGGATTTTGCTACGCAACCAACGCAACGCTGATCGAGGACATGACTGCCGTGGACGAGGACGGCTCCGTGCGGGTGCTGTCTGAGCGGACGGTCCAGTCTATGCTGGCGGAGCTGCAAGAGCGGGGGCACATCCACACGGATAACGGCCCCCTTCCTCCGGATAAAAGCGGCACGGTGCGGACCGGTCGGCGGATCTACATCGGGCGCTCTCTGGCATCGGTTCCGGGCGATGCGCAGGGGGGTGAAGAAAATTTCACCCCTGAAAAAATCTGCACCCCAGGGGTGAAGAAAATTTCACCCCCCTTTAAATGTATAAAAGATAATAATAAAAATACCCCTATAGCCCCCTGCGCAGATGCGCACTTCGATCTGTTCTGGTCGGCCTATCCCCGCCATGTGGACAAGCAGCGGGCGCGGAAGGCGTGGGCGAAGCTGAAGCCGGACGGGGCGCTGGTGGAGACCATTCTCCGGGCGGTGAAGGCTCAGGCATCCTGTGAGCAGTGGACGCGGGACGGCGGGGCAT
>OHSH01000196.1_pt1 | contig 46428 bp, 43 predicted proteins | sample 1578611 | NCBI WGS metagenome assembly OHSH01 (sample SAMEA3879576, study PRJEB24766) | human gut metagenome | biome: human-associated habitat; feature: feces | place: USA | collected 1985/1987 | reverse complement strand
ATTTTGACGATGGGAAGAATCTGAAAGAGCAGATGAATGCGGCTGTGACGATTTGTAATTCACAGATAGCCTTGCAGGCCAGCGCAGACGCTTTGAATTTGAATCTCATCCTCTTGCAGATTGACATCGACCTTATGCAGATAAGTACCGATTTTCGAGGAAGGAGATATAAGGGCAACGGATTTTTAGAGCAACGTGCTCATTATAATCGCCTCTGAATTTAAGCATAGATGAATATTTGACTCCGATGTTGTATACTGGCTTGCTGCCCTTGAGAAACTCCGATTTTAGTATAATATTAAACTGTGGGAGTTTTCTCACAGCTTTGCCGCTCGAAACTTTACGCACCTCTACATGGTGAGCAGTAGGCAACGATTTGGAAATCGGAAATTCGATAAACGGCTGAAATGCGTAGGTGCAATGGTGAAAAGATGTGAAAACAGACAAGATATAATGTAGGAGTAAAACGATCAAATATGTCAGGTGGATTTAGAGAAAGACACAACAAACACATGACACTGAGAATACAGAATCAGTCCTCACTAAACTGAAACAACAGAAAACCAGCAATAAACGCTCGTTGTGCATACGCCTTATCGCATGAAGCGGTGCACGAGTGACATATACAGACTACAGAGACAAAAAATGATTATATATAATATTCTTTCAAAAGAGAAAGCGCAAAATACACTAGAAAGATTGACGGGAATCACTTGGTCGGAGTGGAAGGTTATTCGAGACGGCTATGATAGAGACCGGTGGAGCTATGAAGACGATTATATCGAAGATGTTCTCAAAGAAAAAAATGTGACACTGCCATCATTCTATGAACTAGAACTCGTCTTTAGTCATATTACAACAAGTGCGAATGGCTGTATCGATATAAGAAAACATGGATTGATTACACACGCCTGTCAAAATAATGAGACAGAGCTGGGTGCGTTTCTTTATGAAAATGGAGTTTCGATTGATTTAAGCAGGCGTGAACTTCATTATATCGATAAGATATTTGACGTTAGTTATGATAGGTGTCCGCCTGAGTACATGGAAACTGAATATGCGGCGTGGTTAGTTGGACGTAAGCTGTATTATGACTACGGCATCTGTGGGTTTCTTTCGTATGGTAACACTGCCTACGGAGGCTATGTTCATAGACGTCCGGAGCTCCTAATGAACATTGATAGGCTGTTAAAAACTGATTTGGCAGATAAATGGGAGGATACCCATCAGCCATATGAAGTCATAGCACATATAGGAGCAAAAATGATAGTGTGTGACGGTGATGCGCATTGTGATGATCAAAGAAAAGAAATGGATTATCTAATGAAAGCATACTGGTGCGCACTTTCGGATAACGAAAATATCGTTCTTCTTCGGAGTGAAGTTGAAGTGCCGCCGGAAAATATATGGAAAGTTCACCCATTTGAAGCATGGAAGTGATGGTATTGTTATTTCATGTCTTAGTCCTCCAAAACAGCAAAAGCGGTCTTAAGCGCACAGCTGATTTTACATCCCAATTTGCAGAGAAGCAGTCTGTCATGGCCTCTTGAAAAAGTATAGGTATGCCGTGCGGACAAACTGATTGTAAGCGACTTGGCGGTGTGTTGCCGCCAAAATGGAAGAAATCCTGCCGTTGTGTGAACAATTGAAATGAGGTGTTTTAATGAAAAACTTGGATCGTAAAGTTACACTGCTATGTCCTCTTTGCGGTAATGATCAGTTTTCATCATTGGACGAAGAGCCTGAAGATCTACTTCACGCAGGTGACGATGCACGAGTACGTTGCTCTGATTGCGGTTCGGAATACACGAAACGAGAGTTGCTCGATAGCAATGCCGCAATAATCGAGAATGCTGTAGATGAACTTGCACAAGATGCAGTCAAAGAACTTGAAAAAGAATTAAAGAAAGCGATGAAAAAATGGAAGTTTTGATTAACACATTGAAGGAAATGACGCCCTTCATAAAAGATTGGGGTGCGCTGATCATCGCAGGTATATCTCTGTTAGTCGCCATCATTTCGCTGCTTAAATCTTCAAAGGCACAACGTCTCCAGAACAAGGTTAATGAACTGGAACTCAAGATTAAGCGGAATGAACTGGACAAGATAGCCAAAGAGAAGGAAGATGCGGAACTTGCGTGCGTCGAGGCAAGATTTGTTACTGTGGGTAAAGGTAAGCATAGACTCAAAGTTTGGAATTCAGGAAATGCAACCGCCTATAATGTGTCTGCTCGATTTGATGGTGATGTTGGTATTATAATTATGGACCAAGAAAAGCAGCCTTTTGAAGAATTAGAGGCAAGAAAAAGCTATGAATTGGTTCTCATTACATATAGTGGTTCTGCATCAAAGTTTAGAATAATCACTGAGTGGACGGATTTAAGTGGTAATCAACATATCAAAACACAAATGGGCGATTTTTCATAAATCGAATAGTGTTTGTTTTGTTTCGGATTACAAATCGTATTTGATAATTGAGAGAAGGAGCATCAATGAATTGTAAGCCTTCCAACTGGTACCTGAGCAGTTGAAATGAGGCAAAAGCAATGAGGAAAAAAGAATACGCTTGTCCCAATGGGTGCTCTCTTCCACCCATGAGAAAGCAAATAAAGGGATATATCGATGGTACATATGGGTTTGACTTTTATGATTTCACATTCTGTCCTTGTTGTGGTTGCCTGATGCCATTTCCCCTAAAGAAACTCAAAGGATTTTTTGAGGTATATAATATCCACTCAGCATTATTGGATGCCATACAGCTCATATATAAATCAGAGTTTGAGTCGGCAGCACGTGAAGCTTTTGTGGCTCTGGAGAATTATTTCAAAAAGAAATCGGGCTTGGATTCGCATGGATTTGATTTGGTAACAAGAGCGCTTTCTTTTGAAATAGACAAGCAGACCGGTGAAATAAAGAGGGCTCCCCTTATTGCAATCAATGATCTGAAAAACGAATCCCAGCGCAATGAAGGTGAATATCACTGTGCCAGCTGATGAAATCCTCGAAAAAATGAAATAAGATCGACCGTGTGGGCAAACTGAACTCCAGTAGTTCACACGGTATTTTTAGAACGGGATATATAGTTTGTAACGCAAATGGTAGGAGGAAGGTGCATTATGGCAGAAACACGCAAGCCCGGCGGTGGGCGAAAGCCATCAAAACCGGGTTACTGTGCCGACAAGAATCTAGCCCAGCAGATGGAGGCAACGGTCGCACTTTATAAGGAAAATCACTCCCTCCAATCCATCGCAGACGCCCTGTCCCTCAACCCCATCAAGGTTCGAAAGTTACTCATCACAGCCGGGATCTATGAATCAGATGTAGCGGAGATGGTGCAGCGTACCTTTAATAATTACAGAGAAACACGGAGTTACAAGGATGCAGTTCTCTCCACCGCATCATCCCTTAAGTTGTCCAAAGCCTCCGTCACCTCGTACCTGCCATACGAAAAGGGAGTGTACTTTTCAAAGGAAACACCCGTGGAAAAAATAAGTGTGGGGGCAGAGCGGCAGCGGAGATACAGGGCAGTAAGAAAGCTGCGAAATGAGCCGACAGAGGAGCACCTGTGGGAAGTGGTTCTGCTTTATTCTGGAGTGCGGTTCAAAACCTACTCCGGCTTACCCTTTACCTATGAAATACGAAAAGGTCGGAATGGGCAATACACAAAAGAACTTTGGATCGACCGCCGGGAGAATAGTAAAAGCCTGGCATGGAGTTCGGTATTGCTGGCACTGAACAATATAAAAGAGGTGGGAGCGGTGGTGGACAGGCCAAAAGCTCTGGGCGACATCCGAGGCGTGACTTATATTTATGGAATGTTCTACCGATTCGGACTCCTTGATATGCCGGATAAAGTGAATGGGAAGATGAAAAGAGCTGGTCGGCAGATGTGACATTCTAAGGATGGATGACGTCTTTTATTGTTGACTGTTCCATGTCGAACAAATGTCCTCCTTCTCCCACCGTACCCTTCAAAAACACGTCCGGTGAAATTTCAATCCAAAAACCGCCGGGAAAAAGCTGCAAGGACCACAAACAACCTGCTACACAGCGGTCTGGTATCTGCTCACCCCCATAAGATCCACCCCAGGATCGCCCCTCAAAGCCGCAAGATCACGGACTGAGGAGAGTACCTGGGCAGGGCAGACGCCCCAGCGGAGGCCCCTGGGCCCCAGGCTCTCCGAAGACTTGTAAATGAGAATATACGTTATCGCTCGCATGAATATACCACCCGAAAAAGAAATAAGAAAAACTTGAAAATAACGCTGAAACGTGGTATAATAGTGGTACGAACAAGCCGGGTTTAGTACGACAACTGTGCGCTGTGGTACTGTAACTGTTGCTTCAAAATTAGGAACGACTACAAAAAGTGTACGAAAAACTAGCGTAGCTACGACGACACCTACCAGGTCCAGGTCGTGTCTTGGTACGACAACGAGAACTCTTACACTTCTCAGATGGTTCGTACCATTAAGTACTTCGCTGAGAACTGCTAATGACGTTCCGTCGTTAAAAATCGCCTGATTTGTCTGCCGGAGTTTGTCTTGCTCAACTACGAACAAGCCTGACTAGGTACGACAACCATATCTAGGAGTTTTTCGCCCTTCTTTTTGTGGTCCGCCGCAAAAGGAAGGGTGTTTTTTTATGTGTTTGAAAGAGCTCCGGGACGAATTTTTGTATGACTGTGAATGCCGCCACCTGGCAAAGGGGTCTCTGCGGAATTATCGGGCATCTACCCGGTTCTTGCTGGAATTTCTGGAGCGAAAGCAGATCACAGAGTTGGAGGATGTGCGTCCACGGCACCTTCGGGACCTGATGAAGGAAAAGCAGGATGCAGGCAATACGCCCCGGTACATCAACGATCTGCTGAAGGTCTGGCGTACCTGGTTCAATTATCTGGTGGAGGAGGGCTATTTGGAGGAGCGAGATAACCCTGCCAAAAAAGTAAAGCCACTGCGGCAGCCCCGGACCATCATTGATACCTTTACTGCAGCAGAAATGAAGCGGATGATCCAGTTCTACGACGGCAAGGACTTTCTGGAGGTGCGGAACAAGACCATCATCATGTTGCTGTTTGACACAGGAATGCGCTGTAACGAGATGATCCTGATGGAGCCCGAGGACATCAAACCGGATTACATTCTGGTGAAGCATGGCAAGGGCGGCAAGGAACGTGTGGTGCCGAAATCTCCGGCACTGTCCAAGCAGCTCATCAAATACTGTGCGCTCCGGGATGGCTACCGGAAAGAATGCCCCACCTGCCACAGAAACCTTTTCCTCAGCAAAACAGGCAAGTCCCTCACGGATGAAGCAGTTGCCCGGATGTTGAAGCACGCTGCAGAGGAAGTGGGAGTCTCCTCCTCGGTACGGGTCAGCCCCCACACCTGCCGCCATACCTTTGCTCAGATGCAGCTGAAGAATGGCCTGGACCTGTACAGTGTCTCTCGCCTGATGGGGCACGTCAATATCATGATCACCCAGCGGTATCTGTTGGGCATCAAGGATAAGGACATCGTGGACCGGGGCATCCAGACCAGCCCCTTGATGAACCTGTAAAAGAATAGAAGATCGTGTGCTTGGGAGCAGTTCCGCCGGGTGGTGGAGCTGCTTTTTTGATAGATGGGCATAAAAATACCCCCATTGCTCTGCGGAGAGAGTAACGGAGGTGTAAGATCAGTCGATTTCTTGGTCTAAAAGTTTGAGGAGTTCGATGGAACTGGGGGTGGCGTATTGATCGTTGAAGCTGTCTATAAAGACAAGATTCGCAAGAGCCTGATTCAACTGATAGACGGCCTTATTATTGGAATGCTTCAGCAGGAAGATGAATTGACGCCGCAGATCCCCATCAAACTGATGGGCCCTTATGGTAAGCAGAAGTTTTATGGTGACTTCTTTCCCGAGAGCGTTTAGCCGGTCAAAATTGCACAAAGTATCGTATCTTTTGTCACCTATATCAAACGGAATAGAATTGTCCGTTTCAGTGTTGTTAGGAAGATGATTGCCGGTATCTTGTGAATCTTCGGATTCGTGTTCGGGTGGGCGGTGCTTGGAGAGGGCTCCGTTGCTGGATGGAGAATAATGGCTGCCCAAAATCTCGGTTAAGGATAGCTCTCCCGATTCCAGTAGTGCTCCAATGGGTACGTCAAGAGAGTGTGCAATGTCCTCCAGCAGACCGAGGTCGAACCGATCGGTGTTGCGATTCACCATATTATACAAGGTGGTATAGGGGATGCCGACCATGCGGCTGAGTTCTTTGATGGAAATCCCCCTAGCTTCTGCAATCGTCTTGATGTTCTGACCGACGCGCATTTCGAAACACTCCTTTCTAATAGATGTATATATAATACTACGAAATTCTAAAATGTCAATATTGACAGAAAGAGAAAATGAATAAAAACCAAGAACGAGAATTGGCGACACTAACAAATTCTCAATTTGGATAGTTATTTTTGAAAAAGTTCTTGACATGGGTACTAATTGGGAGTATACTTACGCTGCGTGGATGACCGATATGAGAATCTCGCAAGAGTCCATTTCGGACCAACTTTTTAAGAAAGGAGATGCCATCATGGGGAGAGGGCTGAATCTGTACCCGAGGACGAGGTAGCGAGGTGTTGCCTCCGCAAGGACTACACGGGATGTGCTGCTGCAGCTAAAATCCCATAGCCCTGATGGGTGATTGGTTGGACTGATTCCCGGGTCACTGGGGGGAAGTTGGCTGGTCCGTCTTAAAATACAACAAATCGAGGAGGGAGCACAGGATGGATAGCTCGTAGAGCCTGGGCCGTGTATCGCCTGAAAAAACAATGGTAAAAAATAATGGAGGCGTTCTATGCTAAAGATTTTTGACAACTACTATCTGGACGCAAGCAGTGTGTGCTATATGCTGAAAAAAGCTCATGTGAAGGGTGACGGCATGGAGGAGTGCGATGTCTGTACCTATCACACCAGGCTGGAGGAGGCGTTGGCAGAAGCTGTGAGGCGTGGGCTCCGGGAGGGGGTCGCAAGCGGTGAGCTGACGGAGTGGGAGCAGCTGTGCGGCGAACTCCGGCGGCTGAAGCATGAGGTCCAAGGGCTGCTGGAGTCTATCAGCCCTGCAGACGATGCTTTGGACTTGACTCTGAAGAATGGAAACAATTGTGCATAAATAGGAGGGACTATATGCTGGAACTTTACTTTAATGATGGAAATTTTCTGCCCGAGAGCCGTGAAGAGGAGCAGTCCGCAGAGACGGTACTCAACATCATGCTGGCTGGAAAAACGACCGACACGGAGATGTGCATCTGGCCCTGTTTTTACCATGCGCCCATGTGCAAGGGGGTGCTGATCAATATGGACGACGGCACAACGCTGCGGATCAAGCCTATCTTGAATAAGGAGGGAGAGCCGGAGCTGCTGATCGGATGTGTGACAGGGGAGACTGTCGGGGAGGTGTACCAGTGGGTCTCGAATTATGACTAAGGTGAGCATCGCACCGGAAATAAGCCTGCATTCGAAGACGATATTTAATGAAAAGGAGCTATAAAATGATTAAAAATAACGTAAAAGAGAACCTGTTTGACGATGAGGAGAACATCTATGTGGGCCTGAGTGATCTGGTGAACCTCAGAGAGTCGGCGGAACTCAGGGAAGCCGCAAACGCATTTGAGAGCTATCTGGTAAACTATGCACAGGTAGCACACATGCCGCAGAGCGTCCTGTCGGATATCTGCCGTCTGTCTGTAGAAGCAGCACACAGGGGAATGGAATTTTGCTTTATGAAGGGGTTTGAGCTGGGCTGCCGTGTAATGAGAAGCGCACTGGAAGGGGAGCTGGAAGCCGACGACTGTGCTGAAACCGATGAGAATTGTGGGCTGGAAGGATGCGCCGCTATGGGAGAGGACTGCTTGGCGGACGATCTGGACGACGAGTGGTTTTTTTGATGAATCAATCAGGAGGACATTTATGATGGACAACAAGACCTGTAGTGTGGACATTTTGGGTGTGTCGTTGGGCGAAGAAGGATATTTGATCATCCCACGGCAGACACGGGAGCTGTGTGAGCCGCTGGTGAAGGCCGCAGATGCGCTGGAGAAGGCACTGGATGACCTGCCGGTCGATGTGACAGACAAGAACAGGATCGCAGGGCTGTCGGCAGAGCTGATGGCCCAGGCAGAGCAATACGCGGTAGAGCTGGGAATCCAGGCATACTTGGAGTTTACCAGAACGCTGACCCCGGAGATGCGCGTTGGGCTTGAAGGGCACAAGGACAATGGGGTGCCAGAAACATGATCCGAGGCAAACAAAAAACCGCCTTACCTGGTCGCAACAGGTAAAGCGGCTATAGGGGCGGGAATGATGTGTGATGTTCATTCTCATTCCTATAATATCACAGAACAAGGCGTTTGAACAGGGATTTTTTCTGGGCAGGCGCATACTAACCGGCGCATGGTCTGGCAGGATGGCTGGGCTGTGCGCCTTATTATTATAGGAGGACCAGACGCAATGAAGACAGCAATAGAGAAACCAATGACGCCTGGAGGTGTCTTTGATCATCTGATGGTGCCCCAGGGGGACGAGCCGGAATTTCACCCCTCCAAGGACCCAAAGACGATGACCGTGCAGGAGTCCTTAGAGGAGGTAGACAGATTTCTGTGCTGGAATAGGATGACCCCAGAGGAGAAGCGGGCGGAGCAGGAGGCACAGAGGGCGGCCAGCCATGCCACAGAGCAAGCCGCCGGGGGCGATCTCTACACCATGGAACCGGAGAGGAAGCCAGACACCCCACAGGACACGGTATGGGAGGACTTGACGGACGCTCCACAGGACATTGTGCGAGCTGATGTGCCGAATGGCCCACCGGACGATCTCCCAGACACTGCAGAGGGGAACGTGCCAGATGCGGTAGGAGCCCTGACAGCATGGGAGAACGCTGGGGATGGAACCGTACAGGGCGTGCCAGAGGTGGAGGTGGTGCCCCCGGAAGCAATTGTGCCATTAGGACAGACAGGAGAGGACGCCCCGGCGGCGGAGGAACGGTGGGCGTATGCCTCGGAGCTGATCGGTGATGCGTTCCAGCATTGGGGAAATGGAAGAGTCCTTTTGGATATGGGGACCGGACGGGGCAAGAGTGAATTCGTTATCCGAAAGATGGCTGGATGGGCGGTTGATCGATTTTTGGAGGGAAATTGTGACAACCGGATCCTTATGCTTTGCCCGTTGACGCTTTTGCATGAAGATCTGGAAAACCGACGCAGGGAAGAATACTTGACAGTGTTCGGCGATGCTTCGGAAGAGGAATGGGATCTGTATGAAGATGTCTTAACCGTTATAACCTACCAGAAACTTGAGCAGCTCTGTAAAGGAGACGCATCCGATCATAGAAGCCTTCAGAAGCTATTGGACAGACATCGAATTATCATTGCGGATGAATGCCACTACTGGTCTGAGTTCTCAGCCTTCAACATCAATACACACTATTCATTTGATGCCCTCCTACAGGCAGAGAAAGATCATACCGTGATTTATATGAGTGCGACCGGGCGGGACACTTGGAAACTTCTGGAAGAAAAAGGCGGTCCAACGCAGCTTGAACGGATCTATAGGCTGCCGCAGCACTATGAGTACGTCAAAGCCGCCTATTTCTATGCCCGACACAATCTGGTGACAATTTTGAAACGCCTTCCAGTGGGTGAAAAAGCGATCGTGTTCGTGGAGCTTGGTGATGATCTGGCTGAAATGGAAACAATATTTGGCGACACAGCCGCCTATTATTGTTCCCCTTTCAACGAAAGATATCGGAAAAAGTACAGCGATTTGTCGGTCTGCATAAAGGATGGTCAGCAGCTAAAGGATATTCTGTTCACGACAAAGGCTATGGGTGTGGGAATCGGATTGAAAGATCGGGGCGTGAAGCATATTTTTATCGACCAATGGAATCCTCTGGAAATAGCTCAGTCGCTCGGACGCAAGCGCTCCCTGGATGCAGATGACACCTGTACTGTTTATTTCAGGGATTATAGTCTTGACTGGTACTGGGGCACAAACAGTGGGTTGAAAAAGTTTCGCAGCATGCTATTGAACAAGTATTTGCCAGCGCAGGCGTACATGGCGGGGGAAGAAGAATTTGATAAATACCTGCATAGTGACAATCCGGAGGCGATTCAGAAGAAAATCGATAAGAGCAAAATTTTGGAACACAATGTAGTCACAGGATACCATATCAATCCGCTGGGGCTTCAACAGGTAGAGCACGATATCGAAATGCTTGATGACATTATGAGCTCAACGAATTATCCTGAGTCATTTATGAAGTATGCGATGTTTAACCTACACCAACCCATCAAAGCGTATCGGTTCAAGGATTTGGAGGATTGGCTCTATGTGCACCTCAATCAACCGATGGATCCAGAGGAAATGACAGAAAAAATTATGAGTTTTGGCTATATTGAAAGATATCAAGGGAGAGAGCCGGGTCAGATGGGTTTGAATAGATTTCTTCTATGTTATGGTGTTAAGATTGTAAGTGATAGAGAGAATAAGAGAAATGAGAATCGCAATAAAACTTTCTGGACTTTGATTAAACAGTGACTATAGTTGGTGGCGCAAAATTTGGTATAAAGTATATATATAAATAGCAAAAAGTGCGCCAAGCTGCCTTTTAGTCATATATAAAGGAAGTCGCAATACACGACAACCCTGACCCTGTACCAAACAGTACATACCCAAAAAGCCCTGCTAGAGTGTGACATTGGCGGTGCACTTATCTGCTTTTGATGCAGCTTTTCCCCTGGAAATTCCTACTGGGCAGAGGGCCTGGTCTGACGTTGGAATGTACCTGGTCCTTCACCTTACGATCGTGTGGAACGCCACCGCCGGCCTTCCTTGCCTTATGAAACAGGGTCGCTGGGCTGCCATGAAACCTTGGGGTCTGACAATATGATAGCAGGAGAACATGTCCAATTGTTGGGACTTATAAGATGACTTATGTGAATTCTTGTGGGGCTCTGGGGCGGTGGCGTCTTGATTGCCTGTTTCCTTGCCCGATGGAATAGGGACCGCCTGTGATCGTTACCAAGCTCCCGGCGGAGGAGAGAGGACAACAATTCCTATACGGGGTGGAGAAAGTTTTTTCCCCTCTACGGACCCCGGGGGTGGTTAAAAATCTCAAATAGGTGTCCAATATAGTAGGAAGGGGAAGTAGTAAAATCTCCCCAGCACAGGTCAAAAATAGACAGGCGTCCTTTACAGCAGGGAGGGAAGAGGCTGATTTTTTGCAGGTGAAAAGACGATGTCGGAGAATCTTGGATACAATGTAGAAAAAATCTTATTTTACAGACCCTTTTTTTGGAGGCGTCCGAGCTAGAAACCTACCGCAAAAATCTTGTAACATAATGGAATTTATGGTAGAATGGTGGTCGTGATGAGAAAAAGATCCAAGGCGTCATGGCATCTTTTCCCATGGGGATGAAAGGTGCCCCCGGAGTTGCGGCTGGGGATAACCCGACGGTCTCTGCGATTGTACATAACAAGCAAGAAACCGCATGATAGAAAGCGATGGTACAATAACTTCCTGATTTTGGTTTGGGAGGGCTGGCTTGCGGCCTAAGCAGCGCAGGAAAGCTGCCCCACCAGACCTCTGAATGACACAGGAAGATGAAACCTGCTGAAACAGCGTGGCCGCATTGCATTTGAAATGACCCTGGGCGAATCTGTCGCCCGGGGTTTTTACTTGCCTGGAAGTGGATAACGACGAAGGTATCGCAAGCTGGAATAGGAGGATTGCTTATTAAGTGACGATGGCAGGTGCCTGATAAAACAGTTGGATGTCTGAAAATGACTGTTATAAGAGTAAGCCAAAAGCATAAAGGTGCATAGTTGCACCATGAGATCGTGGAAGCAAGAGGATAGAAAAATGGAAGCAGTTAAGTGTGCAAAACCGTTGAAAATCAACCGAAAAGAAAATCTGAAAAATCATAAGTGGTACTGGATCGGTCGTCGGACCCAGGATGTGATCCTGTCCCTGCTTGCCCTGGTGGTGCTGTCTCCTGTGATGCTGATCACTGCTATTGCCATTATGATCGATGACCCCTCGGCAGGACCGATCTTCAGCCAGATCCGTATCGGCCGCAACGGCAAGCCTTTTAAGTTCTACAAGTTCCGTTCGATGTGTGCGAATGCGGAGGCGAAACTGGATGATCTGCTGGACCAGAATGAGATGGATGGCCCGGTGTTCAAGATCAAGGAAGACCCTCGGATCACTCGTGTGGGCAAGTTTATCCGCAAGACCAGCATCGATGAGCTGCCGCAGCTGTGGAACATCCTGAAGGGCGATATGAGCATCGTGGGTCCTCGCCCGGCACTGCCTCGTGAGGTGGAGCAATATACCCAGTATGATTGGCAGCGTTTGTATGTGACGCCGGGCCTGAGCTGCTATTGGCAGATCGCACCCCATCGGAATGAGCTCTCTTTTGAGGAGTGGATGGACCTGGACGTGAAATACGTTAAGGAACGCAGCTTCTGGGTGGACTGGAAGATCATCTTTAAGACCTTCAAGGTGTGCCTGCTGGGGTTCGGAGAGTGAGCTCCAGATACGAAAGAGCATTCAGGCGGCAGGTTGTCCAGATGGAGTTGATGTGATCGGGTGCCTGTTGCAAACAATAAGAAGATAGGAAACATAGCATCATGATACACTGCAGTCAACTAAAGAAAGATTGCTGTAAAGTAAATGGCTCTATGACCCGAAATTTATATTGTCTTACCTCAGAACAGAACACGGGGCTGAGGTGGTAAGGTAACGAGCAGCGGACAGGTGTATGAACCTATCCGCTATTTGTGTTATCTGGGATAGATGCTTCGAGAGGTTGACCGTAGAGCCAATCATGTGTGGGGGTTGTGAGGAAACAGTATGGACAAAAAACTTGCAGTTGCAATGTTCGGACAGAAGCGATTATCGAGAGAGGGCGGCGTAGAGATCGTCGTCAAAGAGCTTTGTACTCGAATGGCACGAGACGGATATGAAGTGACCTGCTTCAACCGTGGCGGCCATCATGTAAGCGGCGCAGAGTATGACCAAGCGGTGGAGTATAAGGGTGTCCGTCAGAAAACGGTCCCTACCATCGACGCAAAGGGTCTGGCGGCAGTGAGTTCCTCCGGATTTGCGGCACTTTGCAGTGCTTTTGGAAGATACGATGTGGTTCATATTCACGCAGAAGGTCCTGCCTTCTTCGCCTGGCTGCCGAAACTGCTGGGAAAGAGAGTGGTGGTGACGATCCATGGCATTGATTGGCAGCGCGAGAAATGGCAATCAGGACTTGGTTCTAAGTTTATCCACCAAGGCGAAAAAAATGCTGCGAAATATGCGGACGAGGTCATTGTTCTGAGTAAAGGAGTGCAGGACTATTTTAAGGAAACTTATGGAAGAGAAACGCACTTTATCCCTAATGGCGTGAATAGGCCGCAGATTCGGGAAGCAAGTCTGATTACAGATAAGTTCGGGCTGAAAAAAGACTCATACATATTGTTCCTGGGTCGTCTGGTGCCAGAAAAGGGGATTCGATATCTGGTTGAGGCCTTCAAGAATGTCAAGACGGATAAAAAGCTGGTTATCGCAGGCGGCTCCAGTGATACGGATTCCTTTATGGAGGAATTGAAAGAACTGGCGAAGGGTGACGATCGGATTTTCTTTACCGGGTTTGTGCAGGGAGCAATGTTGGATGAACTATACAGCAACGCTTACATCTACACGCTGCCGTCCGATCTGGAAGGAATGCCGCTAAGTCTACTGGAAGCAATGAGCTACGGCAACTGCTGTCTGGTTTCCGACATTCCAGAGTGCGCTGAGGTTGTGGAAGATAAGGCATTGATTTTCCAAAAGTCGAATGTAGAGGACTTGCAAGAAAAATTGCAAGATGCCTGTGACCATCCTGAAATGGTTATGGAAATGAAGAAGCATGCAGCTGACTTTATCTGTAAAAAATACAACTGGGATGATGTTGTAGAGGAAACGATGAAACTGTACAGGAGAAAATAATGAAGGTACTGATAGTAAATAAATTTCTGTATCCCAACGGCGGATCGGAGACGTACATATTTAAGCTGGGTGAGGTGCTGGAGCAACATGGCCTTGAGGTTCAGTACTTCGGAATGGAGCACGAAGGCCGCTGTGTGGGCAACCGTGTCAATGCTTACACAAGTGACATGGACTTCCACGGTGGCAGCAAACTGAGTAAGCTGACTTACCCGATCAAGACCATCTATAGCAAGGAAGCAAGAGAAAAATTAAGACTAGTACTAGATGACTTCCAGCCGGATGTCTGTCACATGAACAATTTTAACTACCAGCTGACACCTTCCATTATTTTGGAAATCGTGAAGTGGCGCAAGGAGACCGGAAGGCAGTGTAAGATTATCTTCACGGCACATGACTACCAGCTGGTCTGCCCGAATCATCAATTAAAGAACCCTATCACACATGAAAACTGTGAGAAGTGTCTCGGCGGTCATTTCATGAATTGTGTAAAGGGAAAATGTGTTCATGGTTCTACTGCAAAATCTATCGTTGGCATGATGGAAGCGGAGTTCTGGAAAGGGAACGGAGTATACAAGTATATTGACAAGATTATTTGCTGCTCGGAGTTCCTGAAGACCAAGATGGACACGAATCCGCTGTTTGCAACCAAGACAATTGCAATGCACAACTTCGTGGAGAAAGTAGAGCCTAAAGACGTGGAGAAAGTAGAGCCTAAAGACGTGGAAAAGAAAGAATATGTCCTTTATTTCGGCCGTTTCTCTGAAGAAAAGGGCATTGGCACACTCATTAAGGTCTGCAAGGAACTGCCGGATGTTCAGTTCATTTTCGCCGGCGCTGGTCCGCTGGACGAGACAGTAAATGGTATTAAAAACATCAAAAACGTTGGCTTCCAGAAGGGCGAGAGGTTGGAAAAGCTCATCCGTGAGGCGCGGTTCTCCATTTACCCGTCTGAGTGGTACGAAAACTGTCCGTTCTCTGTGATGGAATCCCAGATGTACGGCGCGCCGGTGTTGGGGGCGAACATTGGTGGTATCCCAGAACTGATTCAGGTTGGCAAGACCGGTGAACTGTTTGAGAGCGGCAATGCCAAAGATCTGAAGCAGAAGATCGAGAAGCTCTGGGGTGATAAGAAGTTGTGCGAAGAATATAGCAAGAACTGTAAGAACATCAGCTTCGATACCATTGATGAGTATTGTGAAAAAATTATAACGGTGTATCAATAAGGCTGGTATGCGGGGAGGAAACTTGTGGCTACAAAAGTGGAGCGATACGAGGGAATAGATGGTTTGAAGGCATATTCTATTATAGGCATTGTTCTGATGCATGTCCTTGTAAATGGAGAATATGGGATAGGAGGATTTGTGTTTGAGCGGCTTATTCCGTCTTTCACAAACCTCGTTTTCCTTTTTATGATGGTCAGTGGTTTTGGTATGTGCTGCGGCTATTATCAGAGAATTATTGACCAGCAAATTAGAATAGAGGAGTTCTATAAGAAACGATACACCAAAATATGGCCGTATTTTATCTTGTTGTGTATATTGGACTTTATCATTTCGCCGAGTAAGAAATCTTTGTTTGAAGTTTTTGCAAACATAACTTTGTGTCAGGGACTGTTACCGAATGCAAATATTTCGGTTATCGGTGTGAGTTGGACATTAGCTGTTATATTTGTGTTCTATATGTTATTTCCATTTTTTTGTTTTCTAATTGGAAACAAAAAGCGAGCGTGGAGCGTGGCAGTAGTAGCACTGGTATTTAATTGGGTATGCAGTAGTTATTTTTTTGATGCAAATCATGTAATTAAGTTTAGCGCAAGAACAAATATTATTTATGATGCAATCTATTTTATCGTTGGAGGTTTATGTTATCTCTATCGAAAGGAGTTGGGTAATTTTGTACTGAAGCATAAAGTGGTCGTTGGTGTAACTATGTTCTTTGCTATAGCTGCTTATTTTGCGATAGGTGCGTCTACACTTACGATATTGTTCTTTTGTTTTGTGAGTTTGGTGTATACTCTCGGATGTAATACAGGGGGGTATTGGTCAATCCGGTTGCCAAATTCCTCGGTGGTATCTGCTTCGAGATTTACCTGTGCCATATGGTAATTTATCGTGTACTTGAGAAGTTACACCTTGTTCATCTATTTGGAAATGGTCTGTTGGCATATATCTTCACGGCTGTTGCAGTTATCTGCGGTTCGGTTGTGTTCTCGGTATGTGCCAAGTGGTTTAAAATCGAAACATTCTTAAAAGAGAGAGTAAACAATAGGAGAGTTAATCATGTCTGAAGAAAAGAAGTTAAATGGTACGGTCATCGTTACTTATCGTTGTAATGCGCGGTGCTCTATGTGTAACCGCTATAAAGCGCCTTCCAAGCCGGAAGAGGAAATTAGTATTGAAACTATCAAAAAGCTACCTAAGATGTATTTCACAAATATTACTGGTGGGGAACCATTTATTCGCACGGATCTAAAGGACATTGTGCGTGAATTGTACAAGAAGTCGGATCGGATTGTTATTTCAACTAATGGATTTTTTACGGATCGCATTGTCGATTTATGTAAAGAGTTTCCGCAGATTGGAATTCGCATTTCTATTGAGGGGCTGGAGCAGACTAACAATGAAATTCGCGGTCTGCAGAATGGCTATCAACGTGGTTATAGTACGTTAAAAAAATTGCGTGAGATGGGGATGAAGGATGTAGGATTTGGGATGACGGTACAGGACAAGAATGCGCCAGATTTAGTTCCGTTATACAAGATTTCTGATGAGATGGGGATGGAATTTGCAACTGCTTCTTTACATAATAGTTTCTATTTTGTTGAGGCAAAGAACATCATATATGATCGTCCAATGGTTGCTAAGAATTTTGAATGTTTAGTTAATGAATTACTTCGGAGCAATAGCCCTAAAAAATGGTTTCGTGCCTATTTTAACCACGGTTTAATCAACTACATTTATGGGCAAAAACGTTTGTTGCCTTGCGACATGAGTTTTGATACATTCTTTATCGATCCGTACGGCGATGTCATGCCGTGTAATGGAACGAAAGATAAAGAAGTTATGGGAAATTTGAATACACAAAGTTGGGATGAATTATGGCATAGTGAACAAGCGGAGAGGGTTCGAAAAAAAGTTCGTTGTTGTGATCGAGATTGTTGGATGATTGGTTCCGCTTCTCCTGCTATGCACAAATACATCTGGAAGCCTGCCGCATGGGTATTGATACATAAGTTTAAAACTTTGTTTACAAAACATCCATATAGTATGTATGAACTTGAAATTTGTCGAGATTATCGTGATGGTAAAGTCACAAAAGAGGAATTAGATAAATGTAGCACATGCGATTTGAATTGTGTTGTTAATAATGGACTGAGTGAAGCCAGTAAAGAGCAGTTAAAGTATAAAACTGGCGAAGAAATTGTAAATGCAGACATTGAACTGCAAATGAAGGAGTAAAGGATGCTTTTAACTATATTAACCCCTACATATAATCGTGCGGGGATGTTGCCGCAACTGTACGACTCACTGAAAAAGCAAGCATGCAAAGATTTTGAATGGGTAATTGTAGATGACGGGAGTACGGATAATACACAAGAAGTTGTGAAAGCTTGGCTATTAGGTTCTGATTTTCCAATTCGATATTTTTACAAAGAAAACGGTGGTAAACATACTGCGTTGAATTATGCGGTTCAGAAAATTGAAGCTGAATTGACTTTTATTGTGGATTCAGATGATGCACTGACGATTGATGCTGTGGAAACTATTTTAAGGTATCATAGAAAATATGAAAATCGAAGCAATATTTGTGGGTATGCCTTTTTGCGATCTTATCCAAATGGAAAGATAAACGGGAAAAAGTTTGTTCCGGATGAAAGAATTGCATCATACATAGATGCTAGGATTAATTCTGATGATACCCAAGCGGATAAGGCTGAAGTATTTAAAACGGAGTGCCTTCGTGAGTTCCCATTTCCGGAATATCAAGATGAAAAATTTCTTGGAGAAGATATTGTTTGGATCAGAATGGCGAGAAAGTATATGATGGTTCATATTAATAAAGTAGTTTATGTGGGAAGTTACCAAGTAGATGGGCTTACAAAAAATAGGAGATTTAATAATATTAAATCTCCAGTTGGTTGCATGAATAGGGCAATTGAGTTTATGCAACCGGAACTTAAATGGAAATATCGCATAAAAGGTGCAATTCAGTATATTGTGTACGGAAAATTTGCTGGATATACGGCAAAATTTTTGTATAGTAATATTAAAACTAAGCTGCTTGTGTCTATATCCTTTTTACCCGGAATATTGATATATAATGTATGGAAAAGAAAAAGTGATTTTATCGAGAAATAAGGGGGACTAATGAAGCTATCTTTTATTGTGCCAATCTATAATACGGAACCTTTTATATTAGAGAGATGTTTTGAGTCTATAAATTGTATTGAAAAACTAGAGTACGAATGTATATTGATAGACGATGGATCAAAAGGAGAAATTGGAGAGTTTTGTGCAGACTATTCATACAATCATAAAAGGTTTAAATACTTTAGAAAGAAAAATGGTGGCGTTAGTTCTGCAAGAAATGAAGGTATTAGAAAAGCAGAAGGGGAATATATTTATTTCGTTGATTCCGATGATACAATTATTACAGATGTGTTTGACCAATTTGTTCACGGTTATGAAAACGCGGATTTAGTCTTTACAGATTTGATATTGGTTGATGGTCAACATAAATGCAGATGGGGAAATATGTTAGGAACAACATATGATATGGTTCTCAAAAGGTTAATAATGGATGGAAAAATCAATGGACCATACGCTAAATTTTGGAAAAAAGATTTTTTAGAAAGAAATGGACTTCTTTTTGATGAAACAATGGTAAGTGGGGAAGATGCGCTGTTTTTGTTATCTTTTTTATGCTGTAATCCCAAGATGATGTATGCCAATGTGGATACTTATTTATATTATAAAGAGTCAAAAAGTGGTGATAACAGGATAAGTATGTATCCATATATATGTATACAGGATTGCGAAAAAAAATATAAGAAAATTTTAGAGTGTATTGAATGTGGAAACTATGAAAAAAAAGAGAAAGTTGAATTAATGATTCAAGAGACTGAACAATTAATTCATGAATTGTTTGGTCTTGAAATGAGTATGATAAGTGTAAATGTATGGGATTCGAAAGCTAATTCTAAATTTACAGAGATTATAGAAAATATAAATGGCGATTTATGTGAAAAGGTTAATAAGATTAGTAAATTAAAACTTGGGATAATGAAAAGTGAACAAGTTAAAATGAAACAAATATTTTCGGATTTTCGAAGAATTTATCTAAAAATAAAAGGATTAAGATAAATAAAAAGTCCGGAATTTATTATGACAGTTATTATAAAGGAACGATAATGAAAATTAAGATAAATAGAAGCGATTGGTTATATTTAGGTGTAATCATTATGGCGATAAGATATTTTTTATCTATGTTACAATTAGAATTTAGTCCAATTGTTACAAATAGTATGGTTGTAATAGGTATTGTTTGCATGATTGCTAAAATTTCATGTACGAAATACGGAAAAAATGAGTGGATAGTTTTTATGATTTCATTTGCTTTTTCACTTCTGCTTTTATATGCAAAAGAAGATGAAACATTTCTTGTTATTACCATTTTTATAATGGCTATGAGGAAAAGCAATGTTAGAATTTTGGTAAAATGTTGGACATATTGTAATATCATACTTTTCATTTTAACAATTATTTCTTCCATTATAGAGGGACAGAACATCTATGTTATAGGAAGATATGAAGGTATTCACATGATAGATGTTGAGCGATATTCGTTTGGCTTCTCGCATCCTAATGGTGTGTTAGCAGCTTTTTTTAGAATAATATGTGGCACTATTTACTTAGATGAAAATAAGAGTACTAAGAAAATAGTGATGTTTGAATTAATAGCAATTCTTCTGTATTATTATACGAAATCTAGAACAGGATTGGTGTGTATTACTTTGTTTTTGTTTGTATGTTTTTGGATTCAAAAAACAAAAGGAAAGTCTTCTGAATCATTAATACCTAAAGCGTTATTATTTTTAGAGATGGGTGCCATTCTATTCGATTTGATTGCAGTGTATACATATGGAAAAAGCAAGGCTCTTGTTGCGCTCGATTATGTCTTAACGGGAAGATTTAGTTTGGCATATAGAATGTTTGATTATGTTGATTGGTCCTTATTTGGAACAAATATACAAGCAGAGCAATTACCATTTTCTTTGGATAATAGTTTATGGTATGTAATTTTAATGCAAGGGATTATTTTATTTCTGCTGCTTACAATTTTGTATTGTTGGAGCATGTGGAAATTTGGAATAGAAAAAAGGTATTTGGAGGCTAATATTATCCTTGCTTTTACACTATATTCTATATGCGAAAATATGTATAGCGCTTTATTTTTGAATTTGGGATTAATATTAGCTTGTTATTATTTAAATAATGAGGTAAAGCAATAGGGGGAATATAGGCGAAAGAAATACGTTAATCTGCGCAATTATACTTAAACTTGAGAGATTGAAGATCTTCAGATGGTTAAGGTACGTATATTGATAGAGGGATAGCTGTACCAAGGAATAGATTGCAAAAGGAAGGAAATAATAGTAGCGTATGGTTTATTTGAGCAATGAGGAAACCAAGCAGCAGTTATTACTAATGCTGAAGGAAACGATAGATTTTTTAGATGCAAATGATATTAGATATAGCATTACATCCGGAACGATGCTTGGTGCAGTACGGCATCAAGGGTTTATTCCATGGGATGATGATATCGATATCGGCATTCTAAGACCAGATTACGATAGAATGGTTGAGATTCTCAAAGAGAAGAAGCAGATTGGTCAGTTAGAAGCAATCGGATTCGAACTTGGTAATAGTTTGTTTCCATTCGTGAAAATAGTTAACCCGGATATCTACGTTAAGGAAGAAGGGACGCGTGATACACAGCGCCTATGGATCGATATTTTCCCATTTGACGGCATGGGTAAAAGCGTATTTAGGATTAAACTGCTGAATACTACGGTACGGCCGATTCTAAAAAAATTGCTTTGGTTTGCAAATTCAGAATATTACACGAGCCATCCTAGAAATTGTCGACATATAATATGGAATTACTTTTGGTATGGAATTTCCAAACTGTGTTCACCAGAGTTTTTTATCCGACTGCTTATTAGAAATTGTTCCGGGATTAAGGTGTCAGATTCCATATACGTTGAGGATAGTACGTGGGGGACGAAAGCAGTTCCGAAGGAAGTATTTGACGAAATGCGAGAGTATCGGTTTGAAACGATGACTGTTAAAGGATTTAAAGATTACGATACATATCTCAAATGCATTTATGGCGATTATATGACACTTCCACCAGAGGAAAAACGTGTTAATCACGGAATTAAACCATGGAGAGTGAACAATTATGAGAAATAAAGCAACCCTGATCAATATGATTTCGGGATTAATATTACAGATGTTTACGATTCTCAGCGGTTTTATATTGCCTAAGATCATTCTCACGAGCTTTGGATCAGAAGTAAATGGGCTAGTATCGTCATTGAACCAGTTTCTGAGCTATATTTCGTTAGTAGAGGGTGGTATTACAGGTGTCGTCATGGCAAACTTGTATAAACCGATTGTAGAAAAGGATGAGCAGAAAATATCGGCGGTCATGGTAACCGCAAATCGTTTTTTTAAGAAGATCGGTATCCTGTTTGTAGCGTACTCCGTAGGACTATCAATCGTTTATCCGCTTCTTTTTAAAACAGAGTTTAATTTCGCCTATGTATGCTCCCTTACGCTGATTTTATCGATTACGGTGCTGGTTCAGTATATGTTTTCGATTACGCTAAAGACGCTGCTGGATGCGGATAAGAGGGTATATGTTGTTAATTTTACGCAGACGCTGATTGTCATCTGCAATGTGATATTTGCACAGATTTCCGTATGGGTTTATCCGAGTATTCATATACTCAAGTTGATCAGCGGTATCCTATTCATACTTCAGCCAGTCATTTTTGGGTATATCGTAAAAAGAGACTATAGGATTGACTGGAGTGCAGCTCCGGAGTATTCATTAATAAAATCGAGATGGAGTGGATTTGCAATCAATCTGGCAGCGTTTATTCATGGCAGCACGGACATCACCATCTTGACCATTCTTACGAACCTTAAAACGGTTTCTGTATATAGTGTGTATGGGCTTGTAAGTAATGGGATAAAAGCACTTGTGCAGGCATGTCTTTCTGGTCTTTCACAAACGGTAGGACAGGCTTATGCAAAAAAGGACTGGAAAGAGTTAAATCAGAAGCTGGATCTATATGAGTATGTAGTGTTTGTTCTGGTGTTTTTCATCTTCACGGTGACGGCATTACTGATTAATCCCTTTATCCAGTTATACACAAGAGACGTGACAGATGCAAACTACAATCAACCGATATTTGGCATTCTTCTTATCATTTCAGAAGGACTCTATCTAGTGAAGTTTCCGCACCTGAATCTCGCATATGCTGCAAATAAATTTAAGGAGATTACGGTACCTGCGTATATAGAAGCACTGCTGAACATAGTGATTTCAGTAATTTTGGTGCATAAATTCGGGCTGGTTGGTGTGGCGGTAGGAACCATCGTGGGGATGACTTACCGGATGATGTTTCATGTGTATTACACGAGTAAAATCGTTCCGGGTCGAGTACAGAGCATTTTCTATAAGAAGTTTTGCCTGTTCGCGATAAGTGTTGCCATCGGATTTATGATTTGCAGTCTGGTCATACCGCTTCGCGTAGTGACAGTTATGAATTGGGTAATTCATGCAATTTTGTATTGTGCAGTGGTTGGCGGCTGCATCTTATTAACAAGTGTTTTGTTCTTTAAAAAAGAGCTAACTTTTTTTGCCAAATATTTAAAGAGATAAGGAAGTGAGAGTAGAAAAAATTGAAAGAACGAAATTATTTATTTGATAATTTGAAATTTTTATTGATTGTATTGGTTGTGTTTGGACATTCTTTAGAAGAAATCAGTTTGGCACAGGATTACGCGATTATTAGAGCGTGGATTTATTCGTTCCATATGCCGGCATTCGTATTCATATCAGGCTATTTTTCAAAAAGTGTACGACGGGGCGAAGGTGCGAGAAAAACAATTATTAATTGTGCAATACCGTACTTTATATTTAACACCATTTTTGCGTTATGTACTGAGAAAACGTTAGTTATTAATATTCTTACACCTAAATATATTTTTTGGTATTTATTTAGTTTGTTGATTTGGCGCTTGCTGATTGATGATTTGAAGCGAATAAAGGGAATATTTATTTTAGCGATGTTACTTGGTTTATATGTTGGTGGAATTCATGAAGCGGATCGTTTTTTGGCGATTTCTAGAACAATTGTATTTTTCCCATACTTCTTGTTAGGGGTATTTGCTGATGAAGCAATGATAGAGAAAGTTCGAAAAATGCCGAAACGTTATTCTATAATTATGTCAGTAATATTGTCAATAAGTGTAATTATATTACACATCAAAAATATGATTCCGGTTAAGGCATATGAAAATATTCAATGTTATCAAGAATCTGGTATGAATAACTTACAAGGGATGGCGATACGCTTATTTTCTTATGGGGTAGGAATCGCAGCCATTTTCTGTATCGTTAATTTAGTTTCGAATGAGAAGAAATGGTATACAGTCTATGGAAGTAGGACAGCGTGTATTTACATAGCGTCAGCTTTTTCAGTAAAGATTTTGTATAAATTTATTGACTATATTTGGAATACTGATTTTTTGTTAAGTCATATCGAGGTTGGAATCTTATGGTCGTTATGCGTTACGATAATAACTATTTTTACGTTTGGAAGTAAAAAAATTTCAGATACATATTTGAATGTAAACAAAAAACTTGGAGATGTGTTAGTAAAAAGTGGAGAATAAGTTTATGTACGACTATTTAATTGTTGGAGCCGGTTTATTTGGTTAGGTATTTGCCAGACAGGCAACGGATGCCGGTAAGAAAGTGCTTGTGATCGACAAGCTGTATATTCCGTTCCCTATGTCACCGGAATATACAAATTCTAAAAAAGAACAAAGAAAGATTCTTAAACTAATGCATGAGGTCAAGAATGATGAATCAATGATATTAGTAGCAACAGGTTCCCTGGTAGGAGAAGGTTTCGATTTTCCAAGACTGGATACACTTTTTATGGCAACACCCATATCATTCCGTGGGGTAGTTGAACAGTATGCAGGACGATTGAATCGTGATTATGCAGGTAAAGAAAATGTAATAATATATGATTATGTGGATAATCGTATCCCAATGTTTGATAATATGTATATGAAGCGGCTGAAGGCATATAAACAGATTGGCTACGAGCTTTCTAGTGGCTTGAAAGCCGATAAACAGATAGTTAATGCAATATATGGGGGGAGATAATTATAGAGAAACTTTCCATAAGGATCTACTTGATGCCAATAAAAATATAATCATTTCCAGCCCAGCCATCAGCGGACAAAAAGTTTATGAATTAATCAGCATGCTAAAGGAAAAACAGGAGGCAGGAGTTCAGATTACAATAGTTACATGGATGCCGGATTCATATGGATTTGGTGATGCAGCATATTGGATGCAGCTACATGAAGATATGCGTAAAGCTGGCTTTTATATAAAAACAGTAGAAGAATATTGTGACCGTTTTGCTGTTATTGACCAGGAAGTAGTATGGTATGGGAATATTAATCTGCTGGCGAAGGATAAGATAGATAATAGTATTATGAGAGTCATGAGCAAAGATATAGCAGGTGAATTGATGGAGATCACATTTGGCGATAATGATAGAGAAGTAAGGTGTAATGTAAATGACTGAACAAGAATTTAAAGAAATATTACATAAAGAGGAAACAGATACAGTTGAATTTAAGTCTTGGGTTAATGCAAGAAATATGAAGGAAATTATATCGCTTGCGGTTGATGAATTGATAGCATTTGCAAATAGCAAGGGTGGAACTGTTTATTTTGGAGTAGAAGATAATCCGGTTGTGGTTACAGGATGTGATAGAAACTATGATGGGCAACGAATTATAGAGGGGATTTATGATAGAACCATTCCACCACTATTCACCGAAATATCAGATTTTGAGTATGAGGGAAAGCTCGTTATTGCAATATCAGTTAAAGCAGATGGAAAGACATATACAACTACGGATGGTAGATGCCTGAAACGATTGGGGAGAAATTCAAAGCCAGCATATCCTGATGAATTAAGTGCTGTATATTCTTCTGTTCAGAATCCGGATTTTTCAGGAAGAATTATTGGAGAGAGTACTCTGGATGATGTAAATAAACTGGAAGTGTACAGCTTAAAGGAAAAGCTGAGAGTCAGAGATTCTAAATCTACATTGCCGGATTTGGATGATATTGAGTTTTTAAGAGATTTACAACTTGTAAAATATGATGGAGATGTAGAAAGACTGACGATTGCTGGGTTACTGTTCGTTGAAAAAGAAGTATCTATTCAAAGATTGTTACCGCAGGCGGAAGTTATATACCTACATTATTCAGCTGATAATTTGGAGGAATATGATGCAAGGCTAGATTTGAAGTTGCCGTTGATAAGCGTTATCGACAAGTTGACAGAGCGGGTACAGGCATACAGTAAGATAGAAAATATTCAGGTAGGATTATTCAGACTTGAAGTTGAGGATTTCCCTGAAAGAGTATTTCAGGAAGCATTGCTTAATGCGTTGTCTCATAGAGACTACCAGAGTAATGCTGCGGTTTATGTAAAACAATACCCAGATCGAATAGTTATTGAAAATCCGGGAGGATTTCTTGATGGAATTACAGAGGATAATATTATAACTCATCCATCGATTCCCAGGAATAAACTAATAGCGGAGACACTTCAAAATTTGAAGTATGTCCAGAGGACAGGTCAGGGAGTAGATATTATTTATAAGGACATGGTTTCAATGGGCAAGCCATATCCAAGATATAGATCATTTAATGATGCAGTTTCGCTTACAATATTTAGTGCAATAGATAATACTGAATTTGTTAAGTTTATTACAGAAGTACAAGATAAAAATAGTAAAATTATGTCTTTGGCTGAGATGATGATATTAAGAGATCTTTTAGATAACAGAAGGGAACAGTTATCAGAGTTGTCGAGAAAAGTCCAAAAATCTCTGGATGAAACGAAAAAATCATGTAATGAACTGATTAGTAGTGGATTAATAGAGATTGTTGGAAAGGAATACATGCTGACAGCTAAGGTTTATGAAGCATTAAAGTCAGATGTGGAATATACAAGAGATAAAACAGTCCAGTATATCAAGGCTAAAAATATGATTTTAGAGTATTTACAGACGAATGACCAGATAACATCTGCTAAAATACAGGAAATGTGTGGATTTACTAAACAACAGGCAAGAAGTGTTATTGACAAGATGAGAAGTGAGAAGTTAATTAACTTAAATGGCAAAGGACCGGCGGCTAGATATGTTATATTTGATGGATTGAGTGATAATTGAGTTTGGGGTAAAATAAAACTCAATAGAAAACTCAATTACGTTTAATGGCAAGTACTGGAGTAATGAATACGATGAAAATATGATTGAGTGGAGTCTTTTTAAAAACTCAATTAAAACTCGTTGATGTGCGAAAAAATCACATTGGCGGGAGTATTGGAAATCCATGTAGAACCGGAACATGTGAAAGTATATACAGTTTATCGGAATGATAAAATTAATCATACTGCAAATCCGATAAAATTTAACTATGGAATGAATGCAAGGGAGCACAACGTAGAACCTATGGAGAAGACAGAATGGAATGCAAAACAAGTAGAGATTTCTTTTGTGAATACAATTCAGTGATCGGGATGGAGGTCCGATATTATCTACAGGGTTATAAAGGTACGCTGATTACCGATGGCTATCAGATAAGTTCTCAATTGTGAGTACCACAACATAAGATCCAATGATTTATCGTATCCTGAAAAATCCAAGTGACTATACAGAGTTTTTATTAAACAGTAATATTAATTTTGACAGGTGCATGGTATAGGAAAAAAGGATGAGATAAAACCAGCGTCTAAGCCCGACACATAAAGAAAGGAGAACGAAAACGATGAAAGCATTAAAAAAACAACAAATTGCGGTCATTTTGGTACTGTCTGTCATACTCAGCACATTCGCAGCTGTTACACCTGTAAGTGCGGCATCGCTGTCTGCACAGCAGTATTTGGAAAAGATGGATATAGCGGTGCGAAACTTAAAATCATATGATTTTACGCAGACAACCGATCAGAAGATGACAATGGAAGGGCAGATCATTCAAAATAAGACGGTGGTAAAGCAAAGCGTATACAACAGTCCTCTGAAGGTAAAAAGCGTAACAGATACAACCACAGTACTTGCAGGAATGAGTTCTAAGAACCAGGCGGTTGCCTATCTGACAAAAGATGCGGATGGATTGCTGTGGGAGTACATTTCTTCCAATGGTTCCGGATATCAGAAAACAGGGATTTTAAACTATACCAATCAGATCAAAGGTATGGATATTTCCATGTATTCGGATGCAAAAATTGTGAAAAAGAAAATAAAAGTCAACCGGATCAATACCGTTCAGATTTCGGCGCAGGTAAAGGGCTCCGATGTGGTGAAATTTTTGGATCAGATGGGAATGAGCAAAGAGATCAATGCGGCAGCTGCTGTGGATTACAATACGTTGCCGGCAATCAAAGTGACCTGTTGGATCGATAAAAAAACCTGTCGTCCAGTCAGAACCACGGCGGATATGAAAGCGTTTATGAACGGGTATATGTCGGCGCTGTATCAGAAGCTGGGACAGGATCTGAAACTTGTTTATTCGCAGGCAAAAGCAACGGTAACCTATAAAAATTTTAATAAGGCTGCAACATTTACCATACCGAAGGAATGCAGATAAAGATACCACATTTTCAAAGATGACAACAACAGTTACTGCGGATACAAATAAAATAGTATATACGGCAAAGGTTCCGAAAGACGCTACATCTGCACGGTAAGTATTCGGTTGGAACATACACCTATCAAAAATAAATGTTTCTGAGAAGAGAGAATAGCTGTTTGCGAAAACGGCTATTCTTTTTTTATCTAAAATGGCATATTTCTTGTCAGAAGCAATTGAAATTATGATTCAAATATGATAGGATAAAGTAGGCTGTCTAGTGTAGAAAAGACACATAAGGCAGAGTGGGGGATATATGTAATGTCAGAGAATGATAGTTACTACATATAAAATTATAAAACTACGGAGGAAGAAACATGAAGAACAAAGATTATTTAACAGTAAGACAGGAAGAATTAATGAATTTTCTGTGGAAGGTCAATGAGCCGCTGACTGCCAACGAGATGGCAGAGCGTCTGGCAGAAGACGGATGGAACAATGTTACATTGTTTAAGACCGTTCAGTCTCTGACAACGGATGGCTATCTGGAAGTTGTAGGACTTGAGAAAACCGTCAAGACTTATGCACGTAAACTCGCTCCGTCTATGTCAAAAGACGATTATTATGCATCTGTATTGATTAAGCGTGGAATTGACAGCAGTTCTATTGCGAACATTACAGCTGCTCTGATCGGAGCAAAAGATAAGCAGGCAAAAGAAAAAAATGCAGAGGTTATTGCAAAGTTAGAGGAGATTATTGATACTCTGAAAAATGATGAGGAATAAGAATGCAAATAACGATATTTTCGGTTTGGATGACGTTCGTTTGGTGTAACATTTTTATTGTACTGTGCTACATTCTCAGAAAACGATCGGTTCTGCTGAATTTATCCAGTATGACAGGAATCATCATTTTATATTTGTTTTGTCTGATCAGGCTTGCCGTCCCGGTGGAATTGCCATGGACGAAAGTGGTATCCGGAGGCAGCCTGTATAATTTCCTGTATCAGATATTCGGGTGTGAAATAACCTGTGTGGCAGGGCACGAAATCTATGTCTATCATATATTTGTGGTGGCATGGGGAGTGGTCATGGCAGTTCTTTTGACGCGGTATCTGATACAGTATCACAGAGTTGTGTCGTATTTTTCAGAGATGGAAAAAACGGAAGATACAGAATTAAATAATATTTTAGATGAAATTTGTACGGATAAAGAAAAGCGGAACATTAAGATCGTACAGACAGCCGCGGTAGAAGTACCGTGTTGTATAGGGATTTTTGAGAAACGGATATTGATTCCGGACAAAAAATATTCGCGTGAAGAATTGCATTATATTATTCTACATGAATATACACATTTGGATAATAAGGATATACTGACGATACAGCTGATCAACATTATGTGTATCGTGTTCTGGTGGAACCCGTTTGTGTATATTTTAAAAGGAGATATGTATCAGAGTATTGAGATCCGTTGTGACCAGACGGTTACAAAGAAACTCAAATCGGCAGAGCGGGGTAACTATCTGACGGTGATATTAAAAGAGTATAAGGCAAGTGTGCAGGAAAAAGAATTTCGAAAACCTGCAGGAGCCATGCCGTTGTTTGAAGATCATTCGGATCATCTGATCGAACGATTTCGTCTGGTCGCGGAGGGAAAGCAAAGCAGTTCGCGTATTGGAAGAATTCTTGTTCCGGTGATTGCGGTTGCACTGTTGGTGCTTTCTTATTCAATAATACTTCAGTCTAGATATGAGGTGCCAGAGAGTACCTATGGTTTGAAGGGCGATAGTTTGGAAATAAACCAGAAGAATGCATATATGTATGAGAAGAATGGGGAGTATTATCTTCATTGTGAAGAAGGAAATTTTCCTATCGATAAGAAAACAGTGAAACTTTTGGAGAAAAATGAGTTTAATATTCGAAAAGGAGGAAGATAACATGAAAAAGAAACTTTTAATTGTAGCAACGGTTTGTGCATCATTATTTGTTGTTGCGCCTGCTGTGAGTGTGAGTGCTGCAGAAGTTGAATCGGAGTCGCAGGTACAGACTATTCAGAATGATGATATAGGGATTGCACCGTGTGCGGATGAGATTGTTACAAAATTTCGGCTTTACAAAAAAACTAAATTACAATATCGAAGATGGAATCAGACCAGAGGATATTGGGTAGATAAAGATTGGATTGATTTAAACTAATCAAAATTTTTGCCGGTGCAGCTGCACCGGCATTTTTTTATAAATGATTCTTTCGCAAATTATAATTCTTCCGGCAGTTCCCACGCCTGTGCCTGTTGTTCATATTCCGAAGCACGGGAGAGAAGATCCCCGGCAGAGCATGGATCACAGAGTTCATTTTCTGCCAGCGTACGGTAACATTCCGCCAGTTGAAGCAATGCTTTTTTCCCTGAAATTTCAATATCCAGAACAGGCTGTGTCTCAAATGCAGCATTGTAAAACCACAGAGAAGCTTCCTGGGGATTCTGCCGTTCCCGGTAGTATTGTCCGATCTCATAACAGATTTCGGAGCAGGAAGAACTGCACATATCTTTCAGACAGATCGAAAAGAAATCATCCACAGAATTTTGGATATGCGCAGCGTGCGCCAGAATACACGCGGATTCTGCATCAGCGTGTGCTTCATAGTGTAACGAAAAATAATCCGCCGCGCGTAGAAAATCTTCCTCATCCCCACATTTATAAAGTTCTCTTGCATACATGCGCGTGATTTTCTCCGAGAGGACATGATTTTCACGAAATGCTTTTTCAAACATGGCAAAATCCCGTTTGGCATGCATGACATGTGGGCGGTGCAGAATATCAATATCACTGTCATAGATAACGGGATCGGTGCGGATCGTTTCGTGAACCGGATCAACCCATGAAAACGTGCGCAGGCGTTTAAAAAGTTTTGGACGTGGCTCTTTTTTACAGTTCTGCACGGTGTTGAAATCCGGTGGGGTGATATAGTTCATCTGAACAATTTCAATTTCCGGAAGAAGAGCGCCTTTTAACCGGAGAAAACGTCTTTGATTTTCCAGATCAAGGTATTCGTCCGCATCCGGACAGTAGATGTAATCCATGGTTGCAAGCGAAAACGCATAATTTCTTGCGGCGGAGAAATCATCACACCAGGTAAAATCATAGATCCGGCTGGTGTATTGTGCGGCGATTTCTTTGGTGCGATCTGTGGAGCCGGTATCAACGATGATGATTTCGTCCATCATGGAAGCAACGGAATCCAGGCATCTTGCCAGAACCGGTTCTTCATTTTTGACAATCATACATAAACTTATAGTGATCATAATAACAGATGGTCCTTCCGAGGTTTTTCTTTTATATTACACTATCCTGCAACAGTTTTACATAGAAATAAAGAAATATACTTGTATCTTTTTTGAACCATGGCTATAATAAAATTTATGTGGTGTGAAATTATAAAACAAATTTTGGCAGATATGCGCCAGCCACTTCAATATGTGCCATGGGCACTGATTATTGTGGTACTTGGGCTGGTTGTAACAATCGTGCTTTCTGAAAAAAAGGATGGGAAAAAAGCATCCGTCCGGTTTTTTCGTATACTTTTTGCGATTTATATACTTGTGGTGATACAGATTACTTTTTTTTCCAGAGAACCCGGTTCCAGAAATGGGTGCATGAATCTGGATCTGTTTTCCACGTGGGGATACAGCGTGGTTACCCATGCATTTTTTATTGAAAATATTCTTATGACAGTGCCTTTCGGAATTCTGGCACCGCTTTGTTTTCGCCGGCTGCGGCCGATGTGGAAATGTGTTGTACTCGGAGGTGTCTGTTCGGTTCTGACGGAACTGAGCCAGTACGTGACGAAACGCGGGTATTGTGAAGTAGATGATATGCTGACCAACACCATAGGTGTTTTATGTGGTTGCATTTTGTTATGGCTGATTGAACTGATAATAAAACAAAGGAGAAAGAAATGAAGTATGATTATCTGGTGGTAGGAGCAGGATTATATGGCTCCGTATTTGCTCACGAGGCAGCAACAAGGGGGAAAAGGGTTCTGGTTGTCGATAAACGTCCGAATATTGCCGGAAATGTTTATACGGAGGACATTGAGGGAATCCATGTGCACAAGTATGGTGCACATATTTTCCATACCAACAATAAAAAGGTGTGGGATTATATTACAAAATTTGCGGAATTTAACCGCTTTACGAATTCACCGGTAGCAAATTACAAAGGGGAACTATACTCGCTTCCGTTTAATATGTACACCTTTAATAAGATGTGGGGTGTTGTGACACCGGAGGAGGCAGCGGCGAAAATTGAGGAGCAGAAAAAAGCCGCAGGCATTACAGAACCGAAAAATCTCGAGGAACAGGCGATCAGTCTTGTGGGAACCGATATTTACGAGAAACTGATCAAAGGATATACACAGAAACAGTGGGGGCGTAAGTGTACGGATCTGCCTGCTTTTATTATCAAGCGCCTTCCGGTGCGCCTGACGTTTGATAACAATTATTTTAATGCGCTGTATCAGGGAATTCCGATGGGGGGTTACACAAAGATGGTTGAGCATCTGCTGGAGGGAATCGAAGTCCGGCTTGGGATTGATTATCTGGAGCAGAAAGAGGAACTGAAGGCTCTGGCTGAGAAAACGGTATATACGGGAGCGATAGATGCGTATTTTGATTATTCGCTCGGCGCGTTGGAATATCGTTCCGTGCGGTTTGAAACAGAACTTCTGGATACTCCGAATTTCCAGGGAAATGCAGCAGTCAATTATACGGATGCCCAGACGCCGTGGACACGTATCATTGAACACAAATGGTTTGAATTCGGCAAGGATGATGAGGGACATGATTTACCGAAGACTGTAATTTCGAGGGAGTACAGTTCGGAGTGGAAACCGGGGGATGAACCGTACTATCCGGTAAACGATGAAAAGAACGGAGTTCTTTATCAGAAATATAAAGAACTTGCGGAAAAGGAAAAAAATGTAATTTTCGGGGGAAGACTCGGAGAGTATAAGTACTATGATATGGACGCTGTGATCGCTTCTGCACTGGAAATGTGCGAAAAAGAACTGGGATAGGCTTCTAGAAAGATACAAAAAAGAGCATTCGCTGTATGATTACAGCTGGAATGCTCTTTTTGTTATACATATTTGTCCAGCATCATTCCGGAATAGATGGATGTGATGTATGGGGTTGCAAAGTTGTGACCGGGATTTTTATAGGCCACGACTATCTTGTTGACATAGTTCATCGGATTGATGGAGATATTTTCCGCTTCTTTTCCGATGGAATCCCGAAATTGGGATAAAGTTTCAAATGTATTCTGATCACGTTCCGGAACAACTGCTTCACGGAGCGCTTCTTTATCAATAGAGATGGAGCCGTTCTCGTTCGTGACCAGACCGATGTCCTGTAAAGAACTCCGGCTCGAACCGGATATGGAAAGAATCTCTGCCTGAAGTTTGTTTCCGGCACTGGCATTGGTGTCTGCATACACGGCTGCGGTGGAGAGTATGGAATTATAGGCATCCACCAGAGACTGGATATTGTCCGCAATTGCATCCGTATCTGTTTTAAATCCAATGTTTACTTTCTCACCATCGGTTGGCTGATTTAAGGTCAGTTCAAATACCTGATTGATGGAAAATGTGTTGGTCAGGGAAGAGTGGCTTGTGCCATTCAGCGTAAAGGTGGAACTCTGTGCCGGGGATGTGATACGGTCAATTCCCAACTGATCCATGATTTCCGTGGAACCCGTGCTGGCATCCGGTGCAATGGAAAAAAGTTCGGTTTCGTTTTCTGCCAGACCGGTCTGCATGGAAGTCAGTTTCAGCGCACTCGAACCGTTTCCATCGGACAGGATTTCGGCGGTAATTCCAAGACTGGAGGAGTTGACAAGCCTGGCCAGCTTGTCCAGCACATCCAGATTGGTTTCGTCGGAATTGATATTATATTGAAATTCATATGCAGCACCGGGCGTATTCAGATCAAAAGAATATGCGCCGGGACGCATCGACAGTGTATTGTCTTTTAAAAAACGTCCCTGATTGATCTGGGGTGTGGCAAGCCGCTGCACTTCAATGTCAAAGTTATTGGTTTTACTTTCTTCACTTCCGTCGCCGATATAGGTCACACTGACTTTTTCGTCATCGGAAGACATGGCAACTTTCTTCTTAAAAGAATCCTCAAATGAACCATATTGGTCGGAAAGAGATGCCACAACGTTCTGAATGGAGCGCGCGTTTTCCTTGATGTCTATGGCATATTTTTTCGCATCGGTGAGATTCGGAATTTTATAAAGAGGCGAATCTTTATTTATTTTGACAATTTCATTATAAACTTTGCGCAGTTCACTTTTCTTGTGTGAATCATAACGTGAAACCGTTTTCTTGGCATACGTCGAGATATAATAAGCGTAAGCATTATCAATCCTTGCCATTGAGATTCCCCTCCTTTCTTCCCTGAATTGAGGATTGAGAGCAGGACAGTAACAGACCTGTTCTCCTGTGAGGTGCATATCCTTTGCACCAAAAAGATTCTACTTGAATAGTATATCGGCATCATACCGCATTTTCCATACCCTTGTATATGGTAAAATTTTACTAAAAATTCACAATTTGGCGTAAAAGCTGCAAAAAATCATAAAAACCATTGTAAAAGATGTTGACGGACATGGAAAATCATGATATAGTATGAAAGCTTGGAAGTAGGTCTTTTTTTTATGCCTTTTTTTAGGCGAGACAAAACACGAAAATTAAAACGGAGGTGGAAGTTGTGCGTACAAAGATTACATTAGCCTGCACAGAATGTCAGCGTCGTAATTACAACATGACAAAGGACAAGAAGACTCATCCGGACAGAATGGAAACCAAGAAGTACTGTAGATTCTGCAAGACTCATACAGTTCATAAGGAAACCAAATAGTCCGTACAGAGCAAAGGAGTTATGAAATGGGACAGACAGAAAACGTTGAAAAGGCTCCAAAGACAAGCTGGTTTGACGGTGTAAAGGCAGAGTTCAAAAAAATCATCTGGCCGGAACAGAAATCAGTTGTCAGACAGACCATTGCAGTGATTGTTACATCCGTTGTAGTCGGTCTTATTATTGCACTGCTGGATTGGGCAATTCAGCACGGTGTGAATTTCCTTGTTGGTTTGAAATTTTAACGGAGGCATAGTGATTTATGGCAGAGGCGAACTGGTATGTAGTTCATACCTATTCAGGTTATGAGAACAAAGTCAAAGCGAATATTGACAAGACAATTGAGAACAGACATCTGGAAGACCAGATTTTGGAGGTCCGTGTTCCTCTTGAGGAAGTGACAGAAGTTAAAAACGGAGTGAAAAAACAGGTTTCCAAGAAAATGTTCCCGGGCTATGTGCTGATTCATATGATTATGAATGACGATACATGGTATGTTGTCCGCAATACCCGTGGTGTGACAGGGTTCGTTGGACCGGGAAGCAAACCGGTGCCACTCACAGATGCTGAAATGAGACCGCTCGGAATCAAGGCTGAAAATGTTGTGGTGGATTTCGCAGAAGGCGACATGATTGTTGTTATCGGCGGTGTCTGGAAAGATACCTGCGGTGTGATTACAGCGATGAACCATAACAAACAGACGGTTACGATCAATGTGGATCTGTTCGGTCGCGAAACACCGGTAGAAGTAAGTTTCGCAGATGTAAAGAAGATGAATTAAGGAGGCAATTCCAATGGCAAAGAAAGTTGAAGGATACATTAAGCTGCAGATTCCTGCTGGAAAGGCAACACCTGCTCCTCCAGTCGGACCGGCACTTGGACAGCACGGTGTAAACATCGTTGAGTTTACAAAGCAGTTTAATGCAAAGACAGCCGATCAGGGCGACTTAATTATCCCTGTAGTTATTACAGTATATGCAGACAGAAGCTTTAGCTTTATTACTAAAACTCCTCCTGCACCAGTACTGATCAAGAAAGCCTGCAAGATCAAGTCTGGTTCCGGTGAACCAAACAAGACAAAGGTTGCAAAGATTACAAAGGCACAGGTTCAGGAAATCGCTGAGCTGAAGATGCCTGACTTAAACGCTGCAAATATCGAAGCTGCCATGAGCATGATCGCTGGTACAGCAAGATCTATGGGTGTTGAAGTAGTAGACTAATCTAAGTTTAAGAAGAAATGTGGGAGGGTAATTGATTTCCCACCCGATATTACCACCAGGAGGTTTATATTTCATGAAAAGAGGAAAGAAATATCAGGACGCTGTAAAGGCATACGATAGAAGTGCTCAGTACGATGTTGCTGAAGCAATCGACCTCGTAAAGAAGAATGCCACAGCGAAATTTGATGAGACAATCGAACTTCATCTTAGAACGGGCTGTGATGGACGTCACGCAGAGCAGCAGATCCGTGGTGCGGTTGTACTGCCACACGGAACAGGTAAGACCGTTAAGGTATTGGTTTTCGCAAAGGGAACCAAGGTAGACGAGGCACAGGCAGCAGGAGCTGACTTCGTTGGAGGAGAGGAATTAATTCCGAAGATCCAGAACGAGGGATGGTTAGACTTCGATGTTGTAGTTGCTACACCGGATATGATGGGTGTTGTAGGACGTCTGGGACGTGTCCTTGGACCGAAGGGCTTAATGCCAAACCCAAAAGCTGGTACAGTTACCATGGATGTTACCAAAGCTGTTAATGACATCAAAGCCGGTAAGATTGAGTATCGTTTGGACAAGACAAATATTATCCACGTGCCAGTTGGAAAAGCTTCATTTACAAGTGAGCAGTTGAACGACAACTTCCAGTCTCTTATGGGCGCAATCAACAAGGCTAAGCCTTCAAGCTTAAAGGGTCAGTACATTAAGAGTGCTGTATTAACTTCTACAATGGGACCTGGCGTAAAGCTTAACGTTGTAAAGATTGCTCAGTAATAGAAAAATCAGAAGTCGGGAACCGGAAACGGTTCCTGATGAAATGATAAAATGTATGATCAGACTTACACAAGCAAAATGCGGAAAACACTTGACATCCGCATAAGAACATATTATAATAGCAAAGCATATTGCCGAAGACAGTAAGGTGCTATCGCATATTGCGACAGCGTAAAGGGAAATCCACCTACCGAGGGAATTTTTGATGATAATCGTCATAAAGAATGATACCCCTCTGCTGTAAGGCGGAGGGTTTTTATTATACCTCACGCTATATGCAAGAAATAAAATAAGGAGGTAAATGAATCGTGGCAAAGGTAGAATTAAAGCAGCCGATCGTTCAGGAGATTTCTGAAACAATTAAGGACGCACAGTCACTTGTAGTAGTTGACTACCGTGGACTTACAGTTGCTGAGGATACACAGCTTCGTAAAAATTTAAGAGAAGCTGGCGTAACTTACAAAGTATACAAAAATACTTTAGTAAACCGCGCAATCGAGGGAACAGAGTTCGAGAGCTTAAAGGATGTCCTGGAAGGACCTAACGCATTTGCAGTATCTACAGAAGATGCTACAGCTCCAGCCAGAGTTCTGGCAGAGTTCGCAAAGAAGGCTCCAAGCCTTGAGATTAAGGCCGGCGTTGTAGAAGGAACATACTATGACGCAGAGGGAATGAAGCAGATCGCAAGTGTACCAAGCAGAGAAGTACTTCTTTCCAAATTACTTGGAAGCTTACAGTCACCTATCACAAATCTTGCTCGCGTTCTTAATCAGATCGCAGAGAAGGGTGGCGCAGCAGATGCAGCAGCAGACGCAGCACCGGCTGAGGAAGCACCAGCAGCAGAATAATTATTAAAAATAAAATTATAACGGAGGAAATAATCATGGCAAAGTTAACAACAGCAGAGTTTATCGATGCTATCAAAGAGTTAAGCGTATTAGAGTTAAATGACCTTGTAAAGGCATGTGAAGAAGAGTTCGGCGTATCTGCAGCAGCAGGCGTTGTAGTAGCAGCAGCAGGCGGAGACGCAGCAGCAGCTGAAGAGAAGACTGAGTTCGACGTAGAGTTAACAGAAGTTGGACCGAACAAGGTTAAGGTTATCAAGGTTGTTCGTGAGATCACAGGTCTTGGACTGAAGGAAGCTAAGGACGCTGTTGATGGCGCACCTAAGGTAATCAAGGAGCAGGCTGACAAGGCATCTGCTGAAGACGCTAAGGCTAAACTTGAGGCTGAAGGAGCAAAGGTTACATTAAAGTAGTCTGTGCTTAAGCGACGAGAAACCAATAATAACCCGGCAGAGATGCTTGCATTTCTGTTGGGTTATTTTATTTAGCTGTATCCCCTCTTTCTATCTGAAAAAGTTCTCAAAAATAATTCTTGCATTTCCCTTGATTTTGTTGTATAGTATAAGTTGCACTATTGTGGTGCACTAGGCATTTCCATGCTCTTTTTTAGGAAAAACTAGATTGAAATAAAAACGAGAGGTGAAACGTCAATGGAGAAAAACAGAATACGTCCAGTCAAGGCTGGAAAAGGCTTGCGTATGAGTTACTCAAGACAGAAAGAGGTTTTGCAGATGCCAAACCTGATCGAAGTCCAGAAGAATTCTTATCAGTGGTTCCTGGATGAAGGTTTAAAAGAAGCATTTGCAGATATCTCCCCGATCACGGATTACAGTGGTCATCTGAGTCTGGATTTCGTCGATTTTACACTGTGCGAAGACGATGTGAAATATACAATCCCGGAATGCAAAGAGAGAGATGCGACATATGCAGCACCTTTGAAAGTCAAGGTTAGACTTCATAACAAAGAGACAGATGAGATTAACGAACATGAAATTTTCATGGGTGATCTTCCTCTTATGACAGAGACAGGTACGTTCGTTATCAACGGTGCAGAACGTGTAATCGTCAGCCAGTTGGTTCGTTCCCCTGGTATCTATTACGGAATTGCTCATGATAAAGTGGGTAAAACTCTTTATTCATGTACTGTTATCCCGAACCGTGGTGCATGGCTCGAGTATGAGACTGACTCCAATGACGTTTTCAGTGTAAGAGTAGATAGAACCCGTAAAGTGCCGATTACCGTATTGCTTCGTGCACTTGGTGTAGGTACCAACCAGCAGATCATTGACATGTTCGGCGAGGAGCCAAAGATTCTGGCATCCCTGCAGAAGGACCCGGCGATCACAGAGCGTGAGCCACAGGGAAGCTTTGAGGCTGGTTTATTAGAGTTATATAAAAAGATCCGTCCGGGTGAGCCGCTTTCCGTAGAAAGTGCGGAGAGTCTGATCACTGCCATGTTCTTCGATCCGAGAAGATATGACCTGGCAAAAGTAGGACGTTACAAATTTAATAAGAAGCTTGCTTTAAAGAACCGTATCAACGGACAGGTTCTGGCAGAGGATGTACTGGATCCTTCTACCGGAGAAGTAATTGCAGAGGCAGGCACAACTGTTGACCGTGATCTGGCAGATCAGATTCAGAATGCTGCAGTTCCGGCGCTCTGGATTCAGACAGAGACACGTAACGTAAAAGTTCTTTCTTCTATGATGGTAGATATCAGAAGCTGGATTCCTGAAATTGAGGACCCGAAGGCTATTGGTGTTACAGAACTGGTATATTATCCGGCTCTGCAGCAGATTATGGAAGAAAACGAGACATTGGAAGAGCGTATCGCTGCAATTAAGAGAGATATTGCAGACCTGATTCCAAAGCATATTACAAAAGAGGATATCTTCGCATCCATCAACTATAATATGCATCTGGAGTGGGGCATCGGAACAGATGACGATATTGACCACTTAGGAAACCGTCGTATCCGTGCTGTCGGTGAATTGTTACAGAACCAGTATCGTATCGGTCTTTCCCGTCTGGAAAGAGTGGTTCGTGAGCGCATGACAACTCAGGATCTTGAGGGAATTTCCCCACAGAGTCTGATCAACATCAAACCGGTTACGGCTGCGGTAAAAGAGTTCTTCGGATCTTCCCAGCTGTCACAGTTTATGGATCAGAACAACCCACTGGGTGAGCTGACACATAAGAGACGTCTTTCTGCATTGGGACCTGGCGGTTTGTCCAGAGACCGTGCCGGATTCGAAGTACGAGATGTCCATTATTCCCATTATGGACGTATGTGCCCGATTGAGACGCCTGAAGGACCAAACATCGGTCTGATCAACTCTCTGGCATGCTACGCAAGAATTAACGAGTACGGATTTGTTGAGGCTCCGTACCGTAAGATTGATAAATCAGATAAAGACAATCCTCGTGTTACAGACGAAGTTGTATACATGACTGCGGATGAGGAAGATAATTACCATGTAGCGCAGGCGAACGAAAAACTGGATGAGGATGGACATTTTGTTCGTAATTCCGTATCCGGTCGTTACCGTGAAGAAACGCAGGAGTACGATAAGACTGCATTCGATTACATGGACGTATCTCCAAAGATGGTGTTCTCCGTTGCTACAGCACTGATTCCGTTCCTGCAGAACGATGATGCAAACCGAGCACTGATGGGATCTAACATGCAGCGTCAGGCAGTGCCGCTTCTTACCACCGAGGCACCTGTAGTAGGAACCGGTATGGAGACAAAGACAGCGGTCGATTCCGGTGTCTGTGTACTTGCAAAAGAAGCAGGTATCGTGGAGAGTTCTGAGTCTAATCGTATCGTAGTACGTGAGGAGGACGGAAATCGCAGAGAATATATTCTGACAAAGTTTGCACGAAGCAACCAGTCCAACTGCTACAACCAGAGACCAATCGTGTTCAAGGGACAGAAAGTAGCAAAGGGTGAGGTGATCGCTGATGGACCATCTACATCCAATGGTGAGCTGGCACTTGGAAAGAACCCGCTGATCGGCTTCATGACATGGGAAGGTTATAACTACGAGGATGCCGTTCTTTTGAGTGAGCGTCTGGTAGAGTATGATGTATATACTTCTGTCCATATTGAGGAATACGAAGTAGAGTCTCGTGATACAAAGCTCGGACCGGAAGAGATTACAAGAGATGTACCGGGTGTCGGTGATGATGCATTAAAGGATCTTGACGAGCGCGGAATCATCCGTGTCGGTGCCGAAGTCCGTGCCGGAGACATTCTGGTAGGAAAGGTTACACCAAAGGGAGAGACAGAGCTTACCGCAGAAGAGAGACTGCTTCGCGCAATCTTCGGTGAAAAAGCGCGTGAGGTTCGTGACACTTCCCTGAAAGTGCCGCACGGTGCATATGGTATTGTTGTAGATGCCAAAGTATTTACAAGAGAAGATGGCGATGAGTTATCTCCTGGTGTAAATGAATCTGTTCGTATTTACATTGCCCAGAAACGTAAGATTTCTGTTGGTGATAAGATGGCTGGACGTCATGGTAACAAGGGTGTCGTTTCCCGTGTATTACCTGTAGAAGATATGCCATATCTTCCAAATGGCCGTCCACTTGACATTGTATTAAATCCTCTGGGTGTGCCTTCCCGAATGAACATCGGACAGGTGCTGGAGATTCACTTAAGCCTTGCTGCGAAGGCACTTGGTTTTAATATCGAGACTCCGGTATTCGATGGCGCAAAAGAGATTGATATCCAGGATACACTGGAACTTGCAAATGACTATGTAAACATGCCGTTTGATGCAGAGGAAGCAGAAGACGGAGAAGAAAACTTCTACGATAAGTATAAAGATACTCTGAGAGAGGACGTTATGGATTATCTTTCAGAGAATCGTGCACATAGAAGTCTGTGGAAGGGCGTTCCGATTTCCCGTGACGGAAAGGTTCAGCTGCGTGACGGACGTACCGGAGAATACTTCGACGGAAAAGTCACAATCGGACACATGCATTATCTGAAACTGCATCATCTGGTTGATGATAAGATCCATGCACGTTCTACAGGTCCTTACTCCTTAGTTACACAGCAGCCGCTGGGTGGTAAAGCACAGTTCGGTGGTCAGCGATTCGGAGAGATGGAGGTATGGGCACTGGAAGCTTATGGTGCTGCATATACTCTGCAGGAGATCCTGACTGTTAAGTCCGATGATGTCGTAGGACGAGTAAAGACATACGAGGCTATTATCAAAGGCGAGAATATCCCTGAGCCGGGTGTTCCGGAATCTTTCAAGGTACTTTTGAAAGAGTTACAGTCTCTTGGTCTGGATGTCAAAGTGCTTGACGAAGACAGAAATGAAGTAGAACTCATTGAAACCAGTGAGTACGGAAATACCGATATCAATGCCATCATTGGAAATGACAGAGATGACAGAGATTATGCATTTGAAGACAGTGAGTCGTTTGAAAAACACGGATTTACCAAGCAGGAGTTCGATTCCGAGAATGAAGAGCTTGTCAATGTAGAACCGGAAAATGATAACGATGATGAAGATTTCGGCGATGCTGATGATCTCTTTGATGACGCAGAAGAAGTTCTTGATGATGAAGAGTAATTGGGAAGGAGTGTCATAAATGCCAGAAACAAATAAAAAGGACATGAATCAGGCAATGCAGTTTGATGCGATCCAGATTGGATTAGCATCACCTGAGAAGATCCGTGAGTGGTCTCATGGCGAAGTAAAAAAGCCGGAGACAATCAATTACAGAACCTTAAAGCCTGAGAAGGATGGTCTTTTCTGTGAGAAAATTTTTGGACCGCAGAAAGACTGGGAATGTCATTGTGGTAAATATAAAAAGATTCGTTATAAAGGTGTTGTCTGCGACCGCTGTGGTGTAGAAATTACAAAATCCAGTGTTCGTAGAGAGCGTATGGGACATATTGAGCTGGCAGCTCCGGTTTCCCATATCTGGTATTTCAAGGGAATTCCATCCCGTATGGGTCTGATCCTTGATTTATCTCCGCGTGTACTTGAGCGTGTGCTTTATTTCGCTTCTTATATTGTGCTTGATGCAGGAGATACTTCTCTTGCATACAAGCAGGTACTTTCTGAGGCAGAATATCAGGAAGCAAGAGAGCAGTACGGAAGTGCATTCCGTGTGGGCATGGGAGCAGAAGCCATCCATGAACTGCTTGCTGCGATTGATCTGGAAAAAGATTCTGCAGAGCTGAAAGCAGAGTTAGAGAATGCAACGGGACAGAAGCGTGCACGTATTATCAAGCGTCTGGAAGTTGTAGAAGCATTCCGTGAGTCCGGAAATAAGCCGGAGTGGATGATCATGACGGTTATCCCGGTTATTCCGCCGGATTTACGTCCGATGGTTCAGCTGGATGGTGGTCGTTTTGCAACATCTGATCTGAATGATCTGTATCGTAGAATTATTAACCGTAACAACCGTCTGAGAAGACTGCTTGATCTCGGTGCACCGGATATTATCGTGCGCAATGAGAAACGTATGTTACAGGAAGCGGTTGATGCCCTGATCGATAATGGCCGTCGTGGACGTCCGGTTACCGGTCCTGGAAACAGAGCACTGAAGTCTCTGTCTGATATGTTAAAGGGTAAGGGCGGACGTTTCCGTCAGAACCTGTTAGGAAAGCGAGTTGACTACTCCGGACGTTCCGTTATCTGTGTAGAGCCAAAACTTAAGATCTATCAGTGTGGTCTGCCAAAAGAGATGGCAATCGAGCTGTTTAAGCCGTTTGTTATGAAAGAACTGGCAGCTAAAGGAATTGCTCATAATATCAAGAGCGCCAAGAAAATGGTAGAAAGACTTCAGCCGGAGGTATGGGATGTGCTTGAAGAAGTAATCAAAGAGCATCCGGTTATGTTAAACCGTGCCCCTACACTGCACAGACTTGGTATTCAGGCGTTCGAGCCAATCCTTGTAGAAGGTAAGGCAATTAAGCTTCATCCGCTGGTATGTACCGCGTTCAACGCCGATTTCGACGGTGACCAGATGGCTGTGCATCTTCCTCTGTCCGTAGAAGCTCAGGCAGAATGCCGTTTTATGCTGTTATCACCAAACAACCTGCTGAAGCCGTCTGATGGTGGTCCGGTAGCCGTTCCTTCCCAGGATATGGTCCTCGGAGTATACTATCTGACTATGCACAAACTGGCAGATTATAAGGATAAAAAAGATGCAGTTGCTGTTTCCGATAAAGTGTATAACGATATTGAGGAATTAAAGAAAGCAACCACACCGGATCCGAAGACAGGAAAGAGTGAGATCGGATTGTATGATCTGATCTGGTTTGAAGATACAACAGACAATAACCGTCGGGTATTATGTAAGCCAATGGATCTGTTCGGATATCATTATGGAAGCATGAATCAGGCATTGCTTGCGTATGAGAATGGAGAGATTACACTTCATCAGAATATTTATGTATACCGTAAGGCAACTATGGCTGACGGAACAGAAGTATCCGGATTTATCAAGACAACACTTGGTCTTCTGATTTTCAATGAGATTATTCCGCAGGATCTGGGATTTGTAGACCGCAGTACCCCGGAGAATGCTTTGAAGCTGGAAATTGATTTCCATGTTGGAAAGAAACAGATCAAACAGATTCTGGAGAAGGTTATTAATATTCATGGTGCGACAAAGACTGCCGAAGTACTGGATGATGTCAAGGCAATGGGTTATGGATATTCCACAAGAGCTGCCATGACCGTATCAATTTCCGATATGACAGTGCCACCACAGAAGCCACAGATGATCGAGCAGGCACAGAATACGGTAGACCGGATCACACGTCAGTATAAGCGTGGTCTTATCACAGAAGAAGAGCGTTATAAGGAAGTTGTAGAGACCTGGAAAGAGACGGATGATGAGCTGACAACAGCACTTCTTACCGGACTTGACAAGTACAACAACATCTTCATGATGGCCGATTCCGGAGCCCGTGGTTCTGATAAACAGATCAAGCAGCTGGCCGGTATGCGTGGATTGATGGCCGATACAACCGGTAGAACCATCGAGCTGCCAATCAAGTCAAACTTCCGTGAAGGTCTGGACGTACTGGAGTACTTCATGTCAGCGCATGGAGCACGTAAAGGTCTGTCCGATACCGCACTTCGTACGGCCGATTCCGGATACCTGACCAGACGTCTGGTTGATGTATCCCAGCATATGATCGTTCGTGAGTCTGACTGTTGTGCAGGAACAAATCGTGAGATTCCGGGAATGATCGTTAAGGCATTTATGGAAGGCAAGGAGGAAATCGAAAGTCTGGAAGAACGTATTACCGGACGTTTCTCCTGTGAGACAATCTGTGACAAAGACGGAAACGTTATTGTTAAAGCAAACCATATGATTACACCTCGCCGTGCAGCGGATGTTGTGAATAAGGGTGTTGATGAGAACGGAAATCCGATCACCAGTGTGAAGATCCGTACTATTCTTACCTGCCGTTCCCACATGGGAGTCTGTGCGAAATGTTACGGTGCCAACATGGCAACCGGTCAGGCGGTACAGGTTGGTGAAGCAATTGGTATTATCGCCGCACAGTCCATCGGTGAGCCTGGTACACAGCTTACCATGAGAACATTCCATACCGGTGGTGTAGCCGGTAACGATATTACACAGGGTCTTCCTCGTGTAGAGGAAATTTTCGAGGCACGTAAGCCAAAGGGACTTGCAATTATTACAGAGTTCGGCGGCGTTGCTACCATTAAGGATACCAAGAAGAAGCGTGAAGTCATCGTTACAGATCCGGAATCCGGAGATACAAAGACTTACCTGATTCCTTATGGATCACGTATTAAGATCATGGATGGTGCCGTACTTGAAGCCGGTGATGAACTGACCGAAGGTTCTGTAAATCCACATGATATCTTAAAAATCAAAGGTGTGCGTGCCGTACAGGATTACATGCTTCGTGAAGTACAGCGTGTATATCGTCTGCAGGGTGTAGAAATCAACGATAAGCATATTGAGGTTATCGTTCGACAGATGTTACAGAAGATCCGCGTAGAAGAGAATGGAGATTCCGATCTTCTTCCGGGCAGCATGGTAGATTCTCTTGATTTCCTTGAACTGAACGAAAAGCTTGAGGAAGAAGGCAAGGAACAGGCAGTTGGTTCCCAGGTATTACTTGGTATCACAAAAGCATCCCTTGCAACAAATTCATTCCTGTCAGCTGCATCCTTCCAGGAGACCACGAAGGTTCTTACGGAAGCAGCAATCAAGGGCAAGATTGATCCGTTGATCGGTATGAAAGAGAACGTTATCATCGGTAAGCTGATTCCGGCAGGTACCGGTATGAAGAGATACCGCAATATCAAACTGGACAGTGATGTGAACGAAGAAGAAGAGTTCTCATTTGACGATCTGGAAGATTTCACTATGGATGAAGAAGAGGAAATGATCCCGACAGTAACCGTTCCGGATGGAACAGATCTGTCAGCCGTTTCCGGAACTGATGAGGATTCATCGGAAGAATAAATTACAGCACAGATAATAGAATCTGTGAAGATACAAAAGAGGGAGAGCAAATCTCCCTCTTTTTCATGTATTTTTTAAAAGTGGGTTGACAAGCACAACAGAAATTTATATAATATTTTAGCGTGCATTGTGGTATGATGCATGCTTGAAGAATAATACAGGAGGTGAAAATAATGCCAACATTTAACCAGTTAGTAAGAAAAGGACGTCAG
>OHSH01000182.1_pt1 | contig 49099 bp, 40 predicted proteins | sample 1578611 | NCBI WGS metagenome assembly OHSH01 (sample SAMEA3879576, study PRJEB24766) | human gut metagenome | biome: human-associated habitat; feature: feces | place: USA | collected 1985/1987 | reverse complement strand
TAGGGCTCGTTAGGGACTTGCACCCATTAGGCAACACACATGCTAGTCAAACAAATAACACGGACAAATTGAATTTGTCCGGACAAATTGTCCGATAGCTTATAAGTTACTAATATTTAACCCTTTACAAGCGACCGGACAAAAGAGCCGGACAAATTCAATTTGTCCGTGTTTCTATTTTAACTTAATTACTTTAACTTTTCTTCGTTCATACACTACGCTGATGCAACTTAGTACCGTTACCAGGCAAGAAGTAAAATGAACCTTATTTTAATCTTTCAGTTTCTTTGCCAGCATTTGGTCTGCGAGTCTATATTTGTATTCCATATTTTCAAATATTTGATTACGTGTGCAAAGATACTACTTTTTTTCGGCATTTCCTCAGTTGGCCGTATTTCATTTCCTCAGTTGGCCGTATTTCGTTTCCTCAGTTGGCCGGACTCATTTTAATCAACAGGTTTTGGTTGTCTGAAAGCAGAAGGCGTTACCCCTCTCATCTTCTTGAAGAACTTGGTGAGATGAGCCTGCGAGGAGAAACCGAAGGTATTGGCTATTTCCTGAACCGTATGCGTGGTGGTAGAAAGCTCGCGCTCTATCTCCTTCACGATGTATTCATCGATAATCGCCTTCGGCGTCTTGCCGGAGATGCGGCGGGTAACCTGAGCCAGATAACGGCCACTCACATTCAACTGGTCGGCATAGAAATGAACATCGCTATAAGTGCGGCAGAAGTTATTCACCTGCGAGATAAACTGGTTGTAAAGCTCGGAACTTCTGCCCTGCAGATTGCTCTGGCGCACGAGTTCTACATTGATGAAATCCTGCGCCATCGCCAACGCCTCCTCCATCTTCTTGCCCTGATTCAGATAAACGGCAAGAGCTGAAGAAAAACGGTTGATGAGACCATGCGAATTGGCATTGTCGAGGCGATAGATCCGGAGTCCCTGCTTCTCGGCAAGGCTCAGCAGCTTGGAATTCTGCAGAATGATGTCGCTCTCCTTCTTGCGTGACACGACGACAGAACAGAGCGGCAGCAGACGGTATTTGATCTGGCTCACCACATCTTCCGTCATCAGCGCATCGCCCTGGCTCGACCAGATGGCAGGGGCATAGATGATATGGGCAGGACGGTATTTGGTCAACGCATCGATGACCACATTCAGCGTCTCCACCCTGCGTATCATACCAATCTTCACTATATCAGGCTGCATATCGTTCATGATAGCCTCTATCTGCCCCGAAACAATCTCGGCAGGAATATCGAAGAACTCCTGAATACCGAGCGTATTCTGTACAGTGATGCTGGTTATCGCCGAAACTGCATAACCGCCCAACTCGGCAATCGTCCTGATGTCCGCCTGCACACCAGAGCCTCCGGTGCTGTCTGAACCTGTAATCGTTAATATCATATCCTTAAACTTTGAACCCGATGATAAGTTTGAGGGCAAAGATACAAAAAAAGAGCGAATAATCCGCAGAATTTGCAGATAATTCGCTCTTTTTTTATTCTTCAGTGAGATCTTTACATTCCTTGAGTATCTCGGCAGGAACCTCATCGCAACGCTTGTAGCGGCTGATGTCGGTAACATCGTCCTTGGCGGTCCATATCATGGAACCGGAAGCCAGGAGGCGGGTTACGAGATAACTCTGGTTCCAGTCGCCCTTACCATTATCATAGCTTCCGCTGATGATGTAGCCCTGGTATGGATCGTTCTTGATAGCGAACGAACCGGTGATATGGCGACCATACATACTGTCAAACTTCTGATACATCTCGAAAGTCTGGTCCTTGCGGTTGAAAACGATGTAGCAGTATGTGCCCTCAGCAAGAGGTTCACCGTTCCACTCAGCCAACTCCCATGTGCCATGAAGATTGGCAGGTGTAACTTCCAGAGAAGGCTCCTCCGGTTCTTCATCATCGCTGCTGCAGGCTGCAAAGCCGCAGGCAAACAAAGCAATCACCAGGAGGGTGAAGAGTTTTTTCAAATATTTCATTGTCTTGGTATTTTTTTCTTTTTTACTTTTTTACCCTTTTACCTTTCTAACTTTACAACAACCTGTATCGTTCTGTCAGACGGACGGGCGTCCAAGCCCTCCAGAATAACAGGGAAGGTGAAGGATTCGGGCATCGTAGCCGGAATCTTATCGGCTATGATGGTGATGACGAGGTCAGCCTCATCACCCGGTTCTATCACCTCAGGCTCTGTCGTAAGACGGGCATAAGGAGGAAGAAGGAGGCTGGATATACGGAGCGGCTTGTCGCCGCTGTTTCCGCAGAGGATACGTGCCTCAGGCTCTGTGCCCGGCTTTACCTCTGTGATACTTGCCTTCGCCTGTTTCAGTCTGAGTACGCCCATCTTGTGCGGATAGCGTGCCCACTGGTCAGCACCCGGCAGCACCTTTCCCGTTAAGGCAAGCTTAACGGCAGGCTGTCCCTCTACCTCTTTCAGATAGAGATAAGCACCCGTATTGATGGTGCCCGGATAGCGGTTAGGCGTGAAGGTGATCTGCACCTGACAGGTATCGCCAGGCTTCATCACATCGCCCCTGACATAAGAACTGGTACATCCACAGGTGGTTCTCACCTGTGTGATGTGCAGTATCTTCTTGCTCACATTCTTACCTACGAAGGTGAAGGTGCGAGGCGCATCGTCCTCGGTCATCGTACCTGCATCGATAAGCGGATGCTCAAACTTCAGCAGTTCCTCCTGCGCATTCACCGTAACAGGCAAAGCCAGGAAGAAAAGCGATAGGAAAGCAAATATCTTCATATTACATCCAATTACATCCAACCATTGTTACCGGCACTCTTTCTAACGGTCACAACTACGGTCTGGCTGGTACCATCGGCAGCTGTTACGGTGAGCGATGTACTTCCGGCAGCGAGTCCCTTCACGATGAGCGTCTTGCCATCTACCGAAACAGAAGCTACGCCGTTCTTCGCTACAGAGCAAGAAAATCCCCCTGTCTGACCTGCGAAATATGCAGCGAGGTTGAGAGAAACTGTCTTCTCGATGCCTACATAGACGTTAGGCAACTTCATATCAGAACTGAATTCCTTGTTCGTGATGTTATTCAAGAGCTGAGCTGCATCAATCAGACCAGCACCCATCTTGCCGATGTACTTAGAGAGCTGTACAATCTCTGGCGAAGCACCTACGGTAGTATGGTTCATATAGTAGGTCTTAGTTGCACCATTCTGATAATGACTATCCAAATCCTTCACTGATTTCTTCATCAGGGCTACGAAGTCGGCAGCACGATAATGACGGTTCGTCTTGGCAGCATAAGCGAGACCCAAGGCAGCCACACCCGAAACATGAGGACAAGCCATAGAGGTTCCCTCCATGTAGCCGTAAGCAGGCTGACCGTTCTTGATCATCGTAGAGAGCACAGCACCTTTCTGCTCGGTGGTCTCTGCCCAGTATTCATCTTCCTGCTCGCCAATCTTGCTGTAATATTCCAAGTCGCCACCAGGAGCGCTCAGGGTTACGAGCGAACCGAAATCGGTGTAGCAGGCTGGAGTAAAGTCGGCAGCTAATGAAGATACGCAGACGCACTTAGAGTAAGCACCAGGGAAAGCAGGATTGCCAGCATACTCGTTACCGGCTGCGAAGACTGGAATACCACCGTCGATGACACCATTAGGCGAACCGGCATTGTTGATGAAGTAATCCAGAGCTTCCTTCTCCAGCGGATAGGTCTCAGCCCATTCCTTCTCGGTAGCAGGGCCCGGAGTATAACCGTTGATGATACTAGACTCTGAAGAGTTGTAACCCCAACTGCACTGCAGGATGACTGCACCATTATCGGCAGCATACTTGATGGCTCTCGCCTCGCCTGCCAAGGTTACACTGTTCTGACCGGAGAATACCTGACAAGACATAATCTTGACACCAGAGTTAGGAGTTCCGTCACCACCGGCAACACCAGATACACCGATACCATTATTATTTACGGCTGCAATGGTACCAGCTACGTGAGTACCATGACCGGTGTCATTGGCATCAGTCCAGGTAATATCGCCGCTCTCAGTAACGAAGTTGTAGCCATGAAGGTCGCCCTCATAACCGTTTCCGTCGCCGTCAGTCTGGGCACCCTGAACACTTTCGCCCGGGTTGCACCACATGTTGGCTGCCAGATCAGGGTGCGTATACATCACGCCCTCATCAAGAATAGCCACGATGATAGAAGGATCGCCTGTACAGGTCTTCCATGCCTCAAGTGCATTCACATCACATCCTGCCTTAGCGCCTACCTTGTTGTTGTTGAGGTTCTCAAAATCATAGTTGCCCTCGCCCAGGTTACGGTAATGCCACTGGCTGGTAAAGCCCGGATCGTTTGGCTCGCTATTGGCTGCTGAGCGGGTAGACTTCTGCTGAAGTGCCTTATCGCTGAGATAGATGCGCTTGCTGTCGGTATTGTAAGCACGCTTGATGCGGCCGTTGGTCTGAACCTTTGAGATTTCGCCCAACTGCTTCAGGCGCTCGGCAGCCGTCTTCAGGTCGGTTCCCTTATTAAACTTCACCGTATACCAGAGGTGGAGTCCCGCCTCGCGGGTTCTTGCCTCAGTATTTGCATCTACCGGGAACACACGCTCGAAGCTGTAGCTTCCCAAGATGTCGAGCACCTCATCGGTAGAAGGAATACCCGAACGGGTAGCCTTTCCGGCGCGGGGCTTGCTCAGTTGTGCCTGGTCGAGGATATCGCTCATCTCCGGACTGAACTTAATCAGCAGTTCACCCGCCTCAGCATCTGCAGGAATGGTGATTTCTGAATTGCCGTCAGAAGAGCCGATGGTTGACAGGCTGTCAGAACAGCCCGTCAATGCCAATGCGACCATTGCTATATAGAAAAACTTTTTCTTCATTGTTTGCTTCTATATTGTTTTTATGTTTATCTTACTTTTTCTTAGTTCTCCTGTACTTAGCCATCAGCGCAGCTTCATCAATATCGCCTGCTGCCACGTATGTGCGGTAGTAGAGCGGATAAGCTACACCCGGAACCTCCCAGTTGCTGCCTGGGTCGCTGGTTCCGTAATAGTAGTCGTAGCTGTAGCTGTCGTCTGTCATATTAGAGAAACCAACGGCAGCGCCATCGCTATTCTTACCCTTAGGCTGCTGGTTGAACACCATCGTTGGTGCATTCCATTCTACCAGGTGTGGATGGAAGAGAATCCAGTTTGGCACCTTTCCTGTAAAGAAGTTCAGGTTGAGTGACAACTGACGGCAGTTTGGCAATACACGTGGCACCTGAAGAGGATAAACATCCGCACTAACTACAGAACCATCCTTGTGTTTGCAGGTTACAGGATTATCCCAGCCTGAGAGCAACCACTTGCAGGTATCGCCTACCAGCTTGTCGAGATAATCTTCCTTGTTGGTAGAGAAGTCAGACTTGGTGTATCGGGTAGCCTTGCCGGCAGCCTCCAGTGCCTCAGTCATCTCTTCATCGGTAGGAAGTTCACCCTCCAGGAAGCAGTAAGACAACTCCAGTGTATTCAACTTATCCCATGTCAGGAGCTTGAGAAGCGCCTGGCGGTCTGGAGTTCCGGCATTTACCTTACCATACAGTCCGATAGGATAGTTATTATAAACATAGACGCCTGATGCATTCTTTTCGCCCAGCGAAGCGATGTCGAAGAGAACATCCGTACGGCGCTGTGCGTAGAGAATGAGATTACGCAACTTAGGGAAGTTCTTCTCGTTGACGATATCGGTGATATCTGACAACTTGTTGAAGTTGTTACTTACCAGGTTGAGCGATTCAAGACTCTTGCCCAGATTAATAAAGTTAGCAGGCAACTGAGTCAGACCGTAAGCCTGAACGGTAAGATTCTTCAGATACTTCAGCGAGCAGATTTCATCACCGAGGTTCACCTCACGAATCTGGTTGTTCTCGTTGGAAGTAACAGAGAATGACTCCAGGAACTTGAGGTTGCCCACTTCCTTAGGAAGAGTTTCGCCACTCTTGAGGTTGAACATGCTGAACTTGACAGAACGTACACGTCCTAAAGCCTCAGGATGTTTTTTCACTAAATCATCAGTAGCTTCCCAGAGCGTTACGCCGCTCCAGTTGCGCATGTTATCGCTGGAATCGAAGGTAGCAATGCTACCCAGTTTCTGGTTGATCATGATGACAGAGAGAGAGTCACCGGCACGGTTGTCCTCAATCTTTGGTGCTGCCTTCTGACGAACGGTCAGGATAACATCATCTGTAGGATTGCCATCTGCATCTACCAGCTGGTCTTCAGCCTTGATTGGCACGAGATGAACCTTAGCCACACGAACGGCAGGAACCACGTTCATCGCCCAGCGGAACTTGAAATTCACGGTGCGAGGACGGTACTTTCTGTCCAGCACGATACCCAGGTTAGTACCTGTCAGCTTATCTTCATCCTTACTGTTCAGGAGCCAGCCCTCACGCTCGCTCTCGTTCTCTGCCTTCTCGGCATCGGTCAGATCACCCTCAAAAGAATACTCTATCTTACCAATCTTGCATTCCACGTTGGCAGAAATCAGACTCTCGAAAGCACGGTTATCGTAAGAATCGGAGTTTTCGATTTCTACAACAGAATCCTTCAGGAAGATCTGCTTGCCATAACCGAACTGGGTGATGGTAAGCTTGCGACTCTGTCCGTTGGCACCCTGGAAACTGAGTTCTGTGCTGCGGAGCGTGTTGGAAAGAGTAGAATCCACCTTGATGGTACCCTCAACAGAACCCACGCCGTTGGCAGGCGAAAGCGTCAGCCAAGGCTCAGAGGTATTAGCTACCCAGTCCTGTGAGGCAGCGATGGCAATCTGCTCTGTTCCACCCTGAGGGCCTATGGCTATCTCCTTTTTATCGAGCGCCAGTCCTCCTGGGATATCGACATCATCCTTATCGCTGCAGGCTGTGAAAAGCCCGGCAGCGAGAACGATACCTAATGTCAGTTTATTCATATATTTCATATTACTACTTTCTTATAGGGTTTAATTTTCGAGATCCAAAGCATCGCAACCGCGGATGTCCTGATTCTTGTTGTAGAACAGCATATACATACCTGCCTTGATGTATGCGCAGACGCTCGTTACATCGATAGAGATGTTAGGGTTGTCTGCGATATTCAGGATATAAAGGTGAGAGGTCAGTGTCTCTTCTACCTTACGGATATCGTTGGAACCAATCTGGAACTGGATCAGGCTCGGACAGGTTGTGATTCCTGTAGGCCATGTACGCAGGCAACGCTGGTCGGTCTTCTCATCACGCTGGTGGTTGATGGCAAAGGCACGGAGCACGGCACTGTTCAATGGCTGGGGTGGCACCTCGGTGAAGCAGTTGTAGCTCAAGTCCATATTGGTAATGTATGGCAATGTGGTTGAGCGGAAGTCATCAGAGAGGGATGTCAACTTGTTGAATCGGAAGTCGATAACCTGCAGCAGATAAGCCTTCTTGCCCTTGATGGAACCCTTAGGGATGGTGCGCATCTGGTTGCCGCTCAAATCGATGGTTGTGATTGGCGAACCGGCAGTAAACAGCTCTGAAGGGAACTTCTCTATCTTATTGTTTGACAGACTGACAGAAGCTGCATTAATACCCTTGTAGGTACCATGACTATTATCTACACCTGTAATCTCGTTGTAAGAGAAGTCTACAGAACCCATCTCGCGAACAGAACTTGCATCGAAGATATTCGGAATCTTCTTCAACTTGTTATGAGCGAAAGTCAGACTTTCCACATCATCTGTAAAGGCACAGAGATTAGCAGGAATCTCTTCAATCTGGTTGTTGTTCAGATAGAGAGAAGAGAGAGCTACCTCAGAACCAAACGGATGTACCTTCTTGATATTATTGTAAGCCAGGTCGAGCAAACGGAGATTTACCATCTTTCTCAATGCAGAAGACTCAGGAAACTCCTCCAGGTTATTGTAACTCATATAGAGAATCTGGAGTGTCTTACCTGTCTTCTCCTCAGCTAAGCGAGTCCAATCTTTTCTCAACTGATTAGCAGAGATTCCCTTGCATCGTGCCAGGTTCATCGCCTGCAATTTAGGGAGCTTATAGTAGAAGTCTGGAATGCGACTGATCTTCGGACAGTTGTAAAGTTCGATATCGGTCAGGTTTTCCATCTTGTCCCAATCCTCTTCCTTAAACTCCTGTGCAAACTTACCATAAACAGGATCGTCAGGCTTGTAGAAATTCGCACAAACCGAGTCGGATGTGATAGAAGAGTTACCGATATAGAACTGCTGCAACTTAGTCAGGCGATAGATGGCCTTAGATACACCTGTAATCTTGTTGGTCAATGTACCGATCTGCGCATCCTTCAAGTTGATGCGACTGTCCTTCTTAATTCTGTTCTTCGGTGCCACCTTAGGATCAGAGTTGTAGCTTTCTACAATCATATCCGACATGTTGGCACGTGGGTCATACTTCAGAAACTTGTTCTCATAGTCGTGGCGCATGCTGCTCTTCTTTGCTGCAGTCAGACTGTTTGCATCATAATTATTGAAGATGTTGGCACCAATCTTCTCATCGTGAGAACCGAGGTTGAGCACCTGGAGTTCTGTCAGCTGTCCGATGGCATCAGGTACGATTCCCTTTGCACCGAAACCGGCGATAACGAGACCGATGACACGGCCGTTGCTGTTGAGCGTTACGCCCGGCTGTTCGCCCCACATATCGAGTTCCTTGTTGAAGTTCCAGTTAGCTCCCTTGAAGGTAGCATCGCCATAGAAGCTCCACTCCTGACCATGGAGAGATTCCCAGATAGCCTTCAAAGCCTCATAGTCCTTGATATACTCCTTTGTCTTGGAAAGGAGGATAGGCACCTGAGCCGTATCATTCAGTTGATTATCCTCTACGATAAACGCCTCACCCTTTACAGGCTGGGTTTCGTACTTGGTCTTCACCGCACCTGTCTTCCCGTAGGTGGTATAAGAGGTAACCTGATAAGTACCGGCAGGCAACCATACGGTAGAATCACAGTAAGCTGTACCTGTATCCATATACTTATCGTTCTCATTGTCAGGATTCTGATGCTCTTCGCTAGACTCCTTATATTTCACCTTCAGTTCAGGAAAGGTATAGGTCTCACGGGTAAAGAGGTTGGTTACGCTGACGTCAACGAGACGGATGTTAGAGAAGAGATACTCAGTACCACCGGCACGGGTCTTCTCCCACTCCTTCACGAGATTGAACTTCACCTTACCACGCTCCACAGTCTCCACCATAAGGTTCTGTACTTCCAGACCGCCACCTACTACAGTGAATGTTTCGCCGGCAGAAGAAGCCAGCAACTCCTCGTCTACCGCATCATAGAGATAGAAACCGATAACGGTGTAAGTACCCGAAGCGAGTTGCAGTTTTTCACTTCTCAGACCATACTCTGCATTCTCTGAATTATAAGAATTGAGCACCAGTGTCTGAGAGACAGTTGTACCGTTGTGCTCCATGACCACCTTGATTTTCTTGGCATCATCCAGTTTCTCAAGTTTGTCAAGGGCAGCAGCACGGGTAGCTCTTGAAGAAACCTTCTTGCTGAGCTTGAACTGCACATATCCGTATGTGCCGTCCCAGCCTCCAGTTTCATCATCCGAGCAACTTGTTGCTGCAAAGGTCAGGAGAGAGACCAAGAGCAACAAGAGTGCCTTTGAAAATATTTTCATTCTGTTCATTACTTTCTAATTTTTCTGATAGAAGTATGTTTCTTACTCATTCCCTCACCAGGAGATTCAACAACAAGAACCTTTACAGGAGTTCCGTTGTCCTTGAATACCATAAACATCGGAGTAGCAGCAGGAACATTTACGAAGAATATCCAGTTATTATTCATATCCATACTAAGCTCTGCATAAACATCATTTTCGTTGTTATCCTTAACTGTAAGATAGCCTGTCTCCATCATAGTGTTAGGGTCCCAATCCTTGATATTAGGATTAACTGTAAGAGAGCTTCCTACTCCTGACTGAGCGACATATATTTCGTCACCATTGTAGCCAAATTTTTCTGATATGATAGAACCATACGTTGATTTATCCTTCTTGCACTCTACTGGCAAGTAGTTCATCTCCAAGATTGTAGGCGCTGCAGACTGATCATCAGCAGAAGAGTTGGCCTCCTTCTGTACGACATCCATCAGGAAGTAGCGGTCGTAATCGCTCTTCACAGTCATGAAGTCTTCCTCCAGCATTCCGTCGGGTCCATTCTCCAGACTCTCGAATACGCTCTGTGGCAATGCATAGACCATGAACTCACGGCTTCCGCTGCCTAATGGAGCGACTGTGAGCTTCACATCACCCTTCTCACCCTGCAGTTTCACAGCACCAGATGTATCCTCGAACAGACCAGCTTCCTTTTTCTCGAAAACTACCAGCTGGTAAGCATCACCCAAGGTCTTGAGGGTGAAAGGAACAAAGTTGTAGAAGGTGAAATCGTTGGTATCACCACCATTCAGGCTAGAACCATTCTGAGTGAACACCTTACCATCGAGAGATACATTCCATACTGCCCACTGTGAAGAGGTTGGATAAGTAACATCCATGGTGCTGGTGGTCATACCATTATAGATAACAGGTATGGTTACAGCAGCCTTGCCATCCTCAGAAGTGAAGGTTATGGTGTAGTTGCGGTCCTTAGCGATGGCATACTTAGCACTTACGCCCTGATTCTCCTTGAAGGAAACTCCGCCTACAGCATCCTTGTTAGGTGTACCTACCAGGAAGCCGCCTTCCAAGTCTACCCAAGCTGGAGTATTGGTAACAGCAAAACGGAAGTTTGACTTTACGGTAAACTTGGTGTATACATTGTAACCTACAGTGATACCTGTCTCGGTGATATTATTGCCAGCCGCATCGAATACCTGCAACTTATGGTCGGCAGCCGAACGCTTAACCTCAGCGATGGCAACCTTCTGACCACCCATGTTCAGGAAGAGCTGAGCCACGCTCATATCCTTGCTGGCATCATCATCAGTAATCTTAACCTTGATGGTCTGCTTGCCTGCAGTACCATTGAGTACGAAGGCGTCTGTTTTCTCGCCCTGCACCAGTTTACACCAGATTTTGTCTGAAGAAAGGCTCCAGCTCTCGTTGGCATCGAAGGTGAAGTCCAACTCAGCACCAGCTGCACCGCCGATAGTCTGTACCTGTGGGAACACAGGAGTTACGGCATCGTCATCGCTGGAACAAGCTGTGAACAGAGTCACTGATACCAGCGCCATCAATACGAGCCAATATTTTGAAATCAATGTTTTCATTTTCTTTTTATTCTACGATTAATATCCTTGTTCTTTCAATTTCTCTGCCTCTGCATCGCTGATCCATTCATACATGGTGATGAAGGTTCCTACGTTGCCGAATAATGAACCATCTTTGTTGTTTACACTCATAACAACATACTGCAATACATAGTTCTGGCAGGTGTTATAATAAGAGGTATAGAGAGAAGGCTGGCTGATGCGCAACTTGCCGTCTCCATAGATGGTACCGAACGCCTCGCCGGTTTCACCAGCTATCTGGTCGTCCATCTCTACCTTTGGCTCAAGAATGTTCTTGGTATTGAACTTCAACTTCAGGTTGTAGCCCTTATAGTAAACATCCTTCAAGAGAACGGTATTCTCCTCGCCTTCCACTACCTCAGTCTTGATCAGACGGTTGGTTACGTTGTTCAGATACTGACTGTAGAAGGTAGATGTAACCATGCACCAGCCAGAGAAGTTGTGGATATCGAAAGGACAAGACTTCTGCATTACCACGTGGGTATAGTCCTTATAGAGATCTGTCCAGTTATACTTCTCCGGAATCACCAGTTTCAGGGTGAAGCCGAGCGAATCGGTCTTGCCGATGTTATCATAGATACCCTGAACCTTCACATTTCCTACCATCTCGCCCGCCTTGATTGTAACGGTGTTGTTGAGGATGCGGTAATGCTTACCCTCGATGGCATTGCTCTGCTTGTCTACTACCTCTACGCCGAAGGTGCGGTCGTAGTCAGCTTTTTCGGTTGCAGATACAGGCACATTGAAAACCTCATTGCTTTCCTGTACAGCATACTGATAGAGCGTATCAGAGAACATGATATGACTTGAACCAGCATAAGTGGTATAATCCTGTGAACAACTCACAAGAGCGATGAGTGCAGCTACGGCTGCCAAACATCCCATCATTATTTTCTTCATGATCGTCTCCTTATTTTATTTGTTACTTTCATTAGGCTGAATCTCAGAACCTGGTGCCTCAAGCTCATGCTGAGGAATTGGCCAGACAAAGAGAGGGTCATCCTTTTCAACCTTCAGACTGCTCTGCACGAAGTTGGCAGCAGGCTGGTCGGCAGCCTTACGCTCAAATCCCTTGTGCCAGCGCTTGAGGTCGTTCAGACGGAAGCCTTCCATATAGAGTTCCTTCACGCGCTCTGCCTCGATTATCTTCATGGCGTTGCTCTCGCTCATCGAGGTGTTACCACCATATGAAGAGTAGCGGGCTGTACGCAAGGTAGAGATGTCCTTACCTGCCTTACCATAATCCTCCTTCATGGCGTAAGCCTCAGCACGAATCAGATACTGCTCTGAGAGACGGAATACCATTGGCTGGTGAACATGCAGGATATTGTTGTTCAGGAATTCTGCATCGCCGAAATACTTGCTCAGCAAAGGCCACTGCAAACCATGCTCATAACCTGTTACACGGGTTGTGAAGATGGCTGCAGCACGGAGGTCCTTGCTGTCGAATGAGTTGATGACCCATGTCTCAGGCACATAGTCTGGACGATAAGTTACGAAGTTGTAGTTATCGAAGATGGTACCCAGAGCACCGCCATAGCTGTTCACGGTAAAACCTACCTTCCAGATAGCCTCACGCGAATCACCATAGGTCCAGATATACTTATAATCATTCACCTGGTTTGAATAGGTGTTGGAAGAAGCCTTCTCTAATGTATAATACTTACTGCCGATTACCTTAGATGCATACTTGATGGCATCATCATACTTGTGCATATATAAGGATACGCGCGCACGCAAGGCATGACAGGTATACTCGTTGAAGTAAATCTCGTTGTAGAGACTTCCTGTGAAGTCTTCGTCTACTTTCAGATATTCAGCAGCCTTGTCAAGATCTCTCAATACGAAATCGTATGATTCCTTCAGAGTGGCTCTCTTCTGTGGCTCATTGCCGTAATAGTGCTCTGTGAGTACAACGCCGAGTTCCTTCGCAGCCTGCTCATCGCTATCGTAAGCCTTGCAGAAACACTTGATCAGTTCTGAGTAAGCCAGGGCACGGGCGAAGTAAGCCTCGCCCTCATACTGCTCCAACTTATCAAGCTGCTTATCATCATTGGTTGCAGCCTTTACCTTTTCAACATTATCGAGCAGGAAATTGCATCGGTTGATCACATCATAAAGGTCGGCATATACCGCCTTGATGTCGGTGTTGGTAGCCTTGATATCTTTCCAACGGTAGATATCGCCATAGGCATTAGAGTAGCCCTTCACGCAGTACACGAAGTCTGCCTGCAGATCTGGCAGGATTGTCAGATTGCCCGAATAGAGGGCGCTGCTCTTGAAACTGTCGTAGATACCGTACACCAGCTTGTCCATGTCGTCCACCGTGTTGATAGCCTGGTCCATGAGGATAGAATCCTCAGGATACTTATCAAGACAGGAAGACATAGAGAGGGCTAGGATTCCCGACAGGATGTATGTCTTTATATTTTTGATATTCATTTTTTTTCCTTTCTTGGTTAGAATTGCAATTCAACACCCAGAGTAAACTGGCGTGATGCCGGATACTGTGCCTGGTAAATATTGGATGAAACCTCAGGATCCAGACCGTTGAAACCGGTTACGGTGAAGAGGTTCTGTGCCTGACCATAGATTCTGACCATAGAGAAGAAGTTGGTCTTGCGCAACAGACTCTGTGGCAATGAATAGGACAGACTGAGATTCTTCAGACGGAGGAACGATGCATTCTCCAAGAAGCGATCGTCGAGCTGGGTTACCTCGCCCCAACGTGGGATATCGGTAATGTCGCCTGGCTGCTTCCAGCGGTCGTACAACAGACGGTTTGACTGGTTGTAAGCAGTACCGAAGGTTATACCGCTCTCCTCGAAGTAACGGTCGTTGTTAATCACGTAGCGTGTACCAATCCAGCTGAACTGGGCAGAAAGCTGCAAGCCCTTCCAACGGAAGCTTGTACCGAAACCGCCCATCCAAGGTGCATCATAGGTCTTGCCTGTCATCACCTTGTCGCTCTCACGGAACTCGTTGGTCACGTTGCCGTTCTTGTCATACCAGAGCTGCTCACCATTCGCTGGGTTCACACCGGCATAACGGTTCAGGAAGAACTCGCTTACTGAGTGACCTACCACATACTTCAAACCGGTGGTTGAGTTTACATACTCGGTTACACTGTTATAGAGTTCCTTCAATCGGTTCTGGTTGTAAGATACGTTGGCACTTACATTCCAGGTGAAGTCGCGTGTGCGGATTACATCACCGTCAGCACTCAGCTCGATACCCTTGTTAGCCATCACACCTACGTTCTTCCAGCGATAGCCCTCGCCGGTTACGGTATAAGACTCAGGAACGCGCATCAGCATATTAGAGGTACGCTTGTAGTAAGCCTCGAAGCTGAAGTTGATTCTGTCGAGGAAGCCCAAACGGAGGGCGAAGTTGTTTGCCCATGTTGACTCCCAACCCAATTCCTCGTTACCACTCTGTGATGGATAGAAACCGGCAGTATCATCGTAGTTGGCACCACCCGATACCAGAGCCAGGTGATAATAGTTAGGAATCTCAGAGTTACCCGATGTACCGGTACTTACGGCAATCTGGGCTGTGCTGAGCCACTTCATATCCTTCAGCCAGTCGGTCGACTTCACGTTGTACATGAAACCGAGCGACCAGAATGTACCCCAGCGATGATCCTTACCGAAACGTGAAGAAGCATCAGTACGCAGAGAGAAATCGGCATAGTAGAGCTCCTTATAGTTATACTCGCCACGCATGAAGAATGACAGGTAAGAATAATCAGAAGATGAATCTGCCCAGCGGCTGGCACGTGTACCTGATGATACGTTGGTCAGGAGATCGCTGGTCTGACCCTTGGAATATACCTGGAAACCATCTGAGTGGAAATTGACAGCCTCCTGACCCAGCATCACGTTGAACGAATGGATATCGTTCAGAGTGAAACGGTAGTTAGCCGTAGTAGTCTCTGTCAGGTTGATGGCATCGCTGCTCTGGCGTGCCGCAGTACCCTGTCCGTGATTTGAAGAGAGACTTGGGAACGACTGGAGGAATGCTGTAGAATGGGTGAAATCGACACCAAACTGAGTACGGATAGTCAGATTCTCTATCGGATAGATTTCAGCATACATGGTAGAGAGCACCTTATATTTCTTGTTCTTGATAGGATTCAAGCCCATGTAAACGATAGGGTTCTCGCTGGTTCCAGCCCAGTTGCCTGCTGAAAGTGAAGCCAGACTGCCATCCTTTGCGTATGGATTCCAGTAAGGCAGCATGAATCGGCATGCTGAGATAGGAGTAACGGTAGTATAGCTACCGTCGTCAGCCTGCTGAGCCTCCTCATAGGCAGCCATGGTGTTGGTACCTACCTTCAACCACTTGCTAGCCTTTACATCTGCATTGGTGCGGATGTTGTAACGGCGGAAGGTTGAATTCTGTGCGATACCGTCCTGATCGTAGAAACCACCAGAAACATAGTAGTTCAAGCGGTCGGTAGCACGGTTGATAGAGAGTTCGTAGCTCTGCAGCGGAGCGCGGTCGTTAAACACCTCGTCCAGCCAGTTTACGTTTACTCTTGAAAGGAGATTGTAATCCTTACCTGTATCCAGACCTACTTCTTTCTCAAACTGGATACGCTCATCGGTATTCATCATTTTCCAGTTGGTCTGTGCCAACTCAGAGAAACCATACTGTGCACGGAGCGTAATCTTCGCCTTGTCCATTGCCAAGCCTCGCTTGGAAGTGATGACAACCACACCATTGGCAGCACGTGCACCATAGATAGAGGTAGAAGAGGCATCTTTCAATACAGAGATACTTTCGATGTCGTTAGGACTCAAAGTATTGAAATCAGAACTTGAGATTGGCACGCCGTCGAGGATAAAGAGTGGCGACTTTCCGGAGTTGATAGAGTTGGTACCACGGATTTGGAAGGTAGCCGCCTTGCTAGGTTCACCCGAAGAAGAGATGACCTGCAAACCAGTACTCTGTCCCTGCAAAGCTTGGTCGAAGCTTGCCGCCGGCACATTTTCTATCTTTTCAGACTTTACGGCAGACACGGAACCCGCAATGGTTCCCTTCTTTCTCACGCCATACGCCACCACAACCACTTCATCCATCATCTTGGAATCCGAAGCAAGGGTGATGTTGAGCGTATTTGTCTGCGCTTTCACAACGTGCTTCTGCGTAACGCAACCCACATAAGAGTAGGCAAGCGTAGCCTTCGAAGCACCCTTAATTTCGATGGTATAGTTACCGTCAATATCGGTCACTACGCCATTTGATGTTCCCTCTTGCATAATGGTCACACCAATCATCGGTTCGTTGTCTTCAGCAGACACGACTGTACCCTTGACGCTGAAACTCTGCGCCAAGACCGATTGGATAGACAACAATACAAGTGAGACAAGTAAAAGAGTTAATCTTCTCATCCTTGTTTGTTTCAAGTTTATTAATTAATAATTATAATTTTTTTCTTATTTTTTTCTCGTTTGGTAAAAGCCGAAAGCACTCAGGGCGACACTTCGCCCCTCCATTTATACATTCTTTCACTAATATGCACGCATGGAAATACCTATTTAACTTAAATCGGTGCAAAATTACGAATATTTTCTTATTTGCCCAAGATTATCGCTTAAAATTTAAATGTTTGATATGAAATATCTATGTTTTTTAGCATATTTGCTCATAAATTTAGTTAATTGTCGATTTTTTGTCACATCCGATTACAGTTTGCAAAAACAAGTTCAATACATACTTTTTTTGTTTCTATGCAGCCGTTTTCATAAAGCTGAAATTACGTCCCGACGTAGCTTGTACTACGTCCGGACGTATCTTTTGCTGCGTCGGGACGTAGCAAATGCTACATCGGGACGCATTTTTTACTGCATCGGAACGTATTTTATCAGCTGACGCAGATATCTCGACAAGCCGAAGGATACATTTACCTCTTCACCTTCATATATTCCGTAGGAGTCATGCCATACTCCTTGGAGAAGCATTTGGAGAAATAACTGCTGTTGGAAAAACCAACGGTATACATCACCTCGGAAACACTGAACTTGCCCTGGCTCAGGAGCTCGGCTGCACGCTTCATACGCATCTCACGGATATACTCTACAGGCGTACGACCCGTTATCGCCTTCGTCTTGCGATACAGCTGTTTGCCACCTATGCCTATCACATCCTGCAACATCGAAACGTTGAAGTCGGAATCAATCATGTGCTTCTCTATCGCCTCATTGATCTCTTCGAGCAGACGCTTGTCTGCCCCATCCAACTCGCAGACATTTACTTCCTTCTTTTCCTCTTCAGAAGACTCAGAGCGTGCAGGAACTGGTTCTGAGGATGATGACTCAGGCTCAGATACAGGCGAAGCGGATAACCCAGTGGCAACAGCTGATGGCTCCTCAGGTTTCTTCACATTCAGGTAGCGGACCATCAGAGCTGTCACCTCATCAAATGAATGATGAGCTACGGCAGCCTTCAAATCTTCCGTCAGACGGTTGAAGAAGTCCATACGCATCTGTACCTGCTCCAACACCTCAGCCTTCTGCTTCTGGGCATCAGCCAGTTCCTTGCGCAGAAAATACCAGCTTACCAGCCATGCCACAAACACGATGAGTGCCGTGATATAGAAGAGCTTGCACCACCATGAGAGATACCAAGGCGGCAGGACGGAGATGTCGAGCGAATAAACCTCGGCAGCTATCTTGCCTTCACCATCCACGGCATGAACCGTAAGATGATAATCGCCATACGACAAACCATTGTAGGTGATATCGATGTTGCTCGAGTTCAGATAATGCCAGTCGTGGTCGCTGCCTTCGAGTTTGTAAGCATAAACGGCTGAAGGATGATCAGCAAAAGGAAGGTCGGTGAGCTGCAAGGTGAAGTTGTTCTCATCACTCTTCAGTTTCAGGATTTCTCCACGCTCCTCACAAGCCTGTCCGTTTACGATGATTCCAGCCAGCATCAAGCGGGCAAACTGCTTAGGCTTCTGTGCTACATCGGAACTGATTGCCACATAGCCGTCATTGCCGCCCATCATTACCTCATGAGTCTGTCTGCTGTAACAGATGTTGAGCGGCACAACAGAAGGAATCATGAAGCGCTGGCTCTCGCCCTGTGGATTGATTACGCAGCATTCATTGCCCGATACCACCCATATCTTGCCTTCCACATCGCACATGGTACTTACCTTACCACCAATCTGCCATGTCTTGGAAGAAAAGCTGTTACCCAGCACAGAACCGGCTGCATAATAACAGGTTACCGAATTGTTATCACCCATCCAGATATTGCCCTTGCTGTCTGCCATCAGATAGTTGACAACATCTGAGTTAGCTACCTGCACCACCTTCATATCGTTCGGATTGATGCAGTCGAGACGGGTATAGGTAGAAACCCAAATCCTACCCTTTCCATCCATCACCATCTGACCTACATGCAGACCAGAGAGCGCATTCTTTCCCTTGTCCGAGTAATGCCAGTCGGCTATGGTCTTGCCGCTCAGAAGAGCCGCCTTATCCATCACGAAAACACCGCCCTGATAAGAACCCATCCATATCCTGCCCTTCTTGTCCTGGAGAATATCGTAAGCCCAGGCAGTAGAATACTTGCCACTCTTATCGTAGACGATGAAATTGCGCATCTGACGGGAACTGCGGTCATAGAAGTTGATGCCATGGTCAGTACAGATCCATACATCGCCGTCATGGTCTTCATAAATCTTGCGTACACGGTTATGACTCAGCGGGAAGGCAGAGCTGTTCTGCTTGTACCATGCCACATTCTGATAACCTTCAGCATTCCGGGTGAAATGAATCAGTCCGTTGGTACCGCCCATCCACCATTCGCCGTTACGAGTCTGGAGCATGGCATGGAGACAGTTGCCCTCACCCGACATCGTAATCTTATCGAGCGATACATAGCGGTAATAGGTATGGGTAGTGAGACGGGAGAGTCCATTGTCAGTACCCACCCATACATTCTGCCATTTATCTACAAAGCAAGCCCAGACAATGTTGTTAGGAATAGAAGCATCATCGCGGGAATCGTGGATATAATGGGTGATGGCATTGGAGAGTGCCATCTGATAGAGTCCGTTATCGGTTCCGATATAGAGATTGCCGGCAGCATCTGTAGAAAGACATTTGATGGAATTGCCGTTCAGAGCTGGAATCTGCGAGAAGTTCCTGAGTTGCAGATCGGCACAATAGAGAGCGCCCTCGGTACCAATCCAGTAGCATCGGCGCTTGGCATCATAGGCGAGCGCATTGACCAGCGGCTGTTCTCCGGCACGGAGCGGAATCAGTCTGCTGCCGAGACGCAGACCAGCAAGCGAACCTACGAGCAAGCCTCGCGGAGTAGAGAGCAAGGCATAGACATCGCCACCGAAGTCAGTCTTACCACCCTTGATATCGAGCACACGGAGTTCCTTCAGCTGCTTGCGCTTCGCCTCATCGGCAAAAGCCTTCATGGCTGGTGTTTCGGCATATTGATAAGCTTGCGTATCGAATTTCAGGATGCCGTTGCCAGTAGCCAGATAGAGCATCCTGCCCTCGAAACCGAGCGCATTGACACGCGTATTGCTGAATGTATGTTCCTGAAAATGGCAGTAGCCATGATAACCATCATAGCTGTAAAGACCATTGTCGGTTCCGAGCCATATTATTCCATCACTGTCCTGGGTAATGGCACAAACGGACTGAGCACCTTCAAGGGAGGTGTTAACGAAACGCTGCGCATGGATGGCGAGCGAAATAAAGAGCATAGCAATTGCCATGCTGATGCGGTATATAGGTTCTGTTGACTTTTTCATGTGTGCAAATTTACACATTATTCATGATAACGCCAAAAAATATCGGAGAAAATTCATAAAAAAAGAATCCCCTGGGAAAAATAGCCGCTGCTATTCCCAGAGGATCCGATATAAACTATATACTTTATAACCAACCGAAATCGGTCTTTGTTATCTTATATTGCCTGGAGCGTAATCGACTTTTCGATATTTCGCTTGTTGTCTTTTACCTTCAGGATGATGTCGCCCTTCTGCTTGCTGCTCTGTACGATGACAACGAGTTTGCCGGAGAAGAGTTTCATCTGAGGCTGGGTGAACGGTTCGAGCGATGTGGCATCGCCATTGCAGGCTGCCTTGAAAGTGCCGGCGCCACTCACCTCGAAGGTCAGTTCGTCATCGGCGAGCGGACATTCATTGCCGTCCTTATCCTGCAGACTCACGGTGATGAAGGCAAGGTCGTTGCCATCGGCATTCAGAAGCACATTGTGTTCATCGGTACAGCCTTCTACCATGCAGGCAATAGGCTCATGATCAGGTGTTTCTACGCTGAACTTCATCTGTGCAGGCTCGCCGGCAGTACGCTTCACGTCCTCACCAACCTTTTCGCCATACTGGTTGTAAGTAACCACGCGAATCTCACCCGGTTCATACTTCACATTGTTCCAGCGCAGACGGTAGCGGTCCAGACGGCTTGACTTGTCCTTGCGCACTCTGCCCTGACTATTGCCGTTGACGAAAAGCTCGCCTTCCACACCATCGGTATAGCAATATACAGGGGTAACCTGTCCTTCTCTACCCTTCCAGTTCCAGTGAGGAAGAAGATGGGTAGTATGCTGCTGCTCGTTCCAGCGGGCACGATACATATAGTAGCGGTCCTTTGGAAGTCCGGCAAGGTCGCAGATGCCGAAGTAACTGCTGCGGCTTGGCCAGTAGGTATCGTAAGGAGTCGGCTCGCCCAGATAGTCGTAACCGGTCCATACAAACTCACCGATTACCCAACTGTAGTCATCCTGCATCTTCCAGTCATCATCCGGAAGATTGCTCCAGGAACAGTATTCGGTATCATAGCTTGAGCACTGACCATCAGGATAGGTAGCCTTATCACTTACCACTACCGGGAACTTGTATACGCCACGGGAGCTGACCGTAGAGGCGGTTTCTGAACCGAGGAGGAAGCCCTGGGGCAACTGCTCAATATTCTTATAATATTTATGTACGCGATAGTTGAAGCCCGGAACGTCCATCACCTGGGCAAATCCACTCTTCAGGGCATCCTCAGCCTTATCCATACCCTGGGTTACAGGGCGAGATGGGTCGTACTGATGACAGATATCCTGCAGACGCTTGGCAATCTGCACACCCTCCTTGCTCCACTGTTCTGGAATCTCGTTGCCGATACTCCACATGATGATGCTAGGATGATTGCGGTGGTGCTTTACCAGATTGGTGATATCCTTATCGCTCCACTCCTTGAAGAACTTGGCATAGCCGTTCTTGCATTTAGGATAAATCCACATATCGAAACTCTCTGCCATGACCATCATACCGAGGGAATCGCAGAGTTCCATCTGCATGGTAGAAGGCATGTTGTGGGCAGTACGGATAGCATCGCAACCCATCTGCTTCATCATCTTGATCTGACGGATGAGAGCTGCCTTGTTTTCTGCTGCACCCAACGGACCGAGGTCGTGGTGCAGACAGACACCCTTCAGTTTGCGGGTAACGCCATTGAGCTGGAAACCATAATCCTTGGATACGGCAATGGTACGGATACCGGTCTTCAGGGTCTGGACATCAGCCACCTTTTTTCCTTCATATCGGGTAAGTTTTACCTGATAGAGGTAAGGAGATTCCGGAGACCAGAGCTGAGGATTCGCTACCTTCAGAGTAGTCTTGATTTCAGGATTGGCACCTGTGACGGTCTGCTCGGCAACCTTCTCGCCAGCCTCATCCAACAGGGCTATGACGGTCTTGCCCGACTTACCAGTCTTTCCTTCCAGCAGTGCATTTACTTCTACTTCAGCTTCCTGCTTATCAGCCTTCAGGGTACGGACGAAGGTATCCCAGGTAGAGAAGTTCTCGTTACCATAAAGTTCTACGGAAACCGGACGGTAAAGACCGCCTCCCGGATACCAACGACTGCTCTCCTCTACATTATTAAGATGTACCTCGATGAGATTACTCTTACCAAACTGGATGAAAGGTGTGATGTCGATGCGGAAGGCATTGTAGCCGTAAGCCCACTTGCCTGCCTCCTTGCCATTGACACTGACAACAGGCTGGCTCATGGCACCGTCGAAGACGAGTACGGCACGCTTATAGCCCTTAGGAGCCGTCCAGTTCATCTTATACATACCCTCACCTATCCAAGGCAGCGCACCAGAACGTCCCGACTTCTCGGTCTTTTCGGTTTCGCCATTCTGCTCGATGGCCACCATCTGCAGGTCCCATTTCTTATCAAAAGGACCCGAGATAGCCCAATCGTGCGGAACAGCTACCTGCTGCCACACCTTGCCATCACGGGAGAAGTCCCATGAAGGCAGGTTGATAACCTTTCTGCTCTGCGCCTGGCACAGCGTAGTGAGTGCCAGGGCAAGAGTAATGAAAGTAATGCTTCTTTTGATCATATTGCTATTTAATATTCTTATTTATATGAATCGAATACGGCAGTTGGTTTGCCGCTGTTGTCGAACGCTCCCTTGGTATATGCATCCCAACCCAGAGTGGTATAGTTAGCTGGCTTCCAGTTGTTGTAAACTTCTGGTTCCCAATAGAAGATACCCTCGCAGGTAGAGATTGCCTTGCAGCCATCCACCATCTTCTTCATCAATGGCGCAGCCTGGTCAGAGCCCCACCACATACCGATTTCAGAGATGATGACGTCCTTGCCATACATGGAAGAAAGAGTCTGGATGTTAGAGAGACAACTCTCTGCATAACTCTGCCAGTTATCATCTTCCGGATAAAGAGACAGTCCGATGACATCCCACTTTCCGTCATTTTCTTTCAAGTTATCGTAGAGCCAGGTAAGACCACCGAGGTCCTGACCCTTATCTACATGCACGATGACTTTTGCCTTAGGATAAACTTCCTTTACAGCATCATATCCGGCGTTGATATAAGCTGCAAAATTGGCTGCATTCTTAGATACCTGACCGGTTACAGCCTCATCGCTATTCCAGAGCATACCGTCGCGGGTTTCATTGCCCACCTGCACCCACTCTACGTTGGTTACACCTCTATCCTTCAAGGCTGTCAATACATCCTTGGTATGATCAGCCACAGCCTGTTTCATCAGTTCGGCTGTATAGCCCTGCCATGCAGCAGGAACAGTCTGGTGAGCCGGGTCAGCCCAGGTATCAGAATAGTGGAAGTCAATCATCAGACGGAAGCCGAGCTGCTGAGCACGCCAAGCCTTGGCGATGACATCATCCTTGCCACACCAGCCACCTTCCGGATTTACCCAGACACGCAGACGGATGGAATTGGTTCCCTCTTCGCGAAGGAGCTTCATGCATTCTGTTGCCTTGCCATTCTGATTATAGAATTTCACACCATCCTTCTCCATCTCTGTGAGCCAACTTACATCGGCGCCCTTGGCGAAGCCACTCATATCGTATGTCTTCTCCTTTTCGGGAGTGGTATTATCATCATTGCTGCAACTTGTTCCTGTAATAGAAAACAAGAGTGCTGAAGCCAGCAATATGGCTTTTCCTAAAATATTCTTCATTGCTATTTTTCTTATTAATTATTCATATTTCCATGTCATGGTGTTGAGGTCAGCGGTAACGGTAACTTCACCACCAGTTACATCATCCTTGAACCAAATGTCCCAACAGTCACTAGCTGTTGACAATTTAAAAAGATCGCTTGGATCAGAACCATACCAAGTCTGCTTGTCGTCCTTGTTTTCACCTACGAAGATAAACCGGAAATTCTCCCAAGCTGTTGGCTTGTACTTGCAGGTATAAACGCCATCACTCACCTTGTTCATCACGGCAAGAAGGGTGTTACCATCCTTAGAGAACATACAGAGGGTATTGCTAACCTCTGGCTCTGGAGTTGTCTGGTCGCCCTCAACGATGGTGTATTCCAGCTGGCTGTGCTCACCAACTTTCACGGTTACGGTATAAGTACCAGCCTTGGCAATATTTACACTTCCAGCTGTTGCAGCATCTGTCATTTTGCCATCAGCCAAAGTATAGTTCATGGTCTTCACCACAGCTGCAGCATCTTCTGTACCTGTATCCTTGCTGTACTCTGCACCTGTTGCTACGATGCTAATTGGAGTATTATCGGCTGCGGTTGTAATCACCTTGGTCCAAGCATAGTTAGGAGCATCATAGGTCATATCTTCACCATTCAACTGCATCGACTTGATGTAAGTTGGCTTAAGTTCCTTAGCTTTTGTATCAAGAACTGTATAATAAATACCTGTCTGACCTGGGAACCAGATGTTCCATGCAGACTCAGTATTATCCATTTCGTACACATGGTTATCCTGTCCTACATTACCCCAAATGGTACCATCATTTTCCTTACCCCAGATATGGAACCAAGAAGAGGCATTCATATAGCCAGAATAAACTCCATCAGAATTAGGAGAATAGAGTTTGGTCAGAACTTGATCCTTTTTCTCATTCAGGATATTGATGTAGCTCATATCAATGAGGTATGGAGTAACCTTTACCTGGCAGACATTGCTGTAAGCGGCATCAAGATTGGCACCCATCTGACTCTTGATACGGAAATAAAGAGGTGAACTCACATCAGGAGACAAGCCGAGATCCTTGGCTGCAGCATTGAGGTCTGCACCGGTGAAAGCCTTGGAAAGGTCGGTTACGGAGTATTCCTTTACTGAAGCGAAGTTCTCTGAGGCTGATATCTGCAGATAAGTTTTCAGCACTCCGCTGCCCGCAGGCTTGGTTTCATCGCTCGAAAGCAAGGTAGGATTCTGCCAAGCCAACGAAAGGACAACGTCCTTACTGTTATCTACAGACAGCTTCACATCGGATGCCGATGCCATCAGATCGGATGCCTTGAAGCCATCCAGATATATCTTGTCGCCACTCTCGTCGCAACTCACCAGAGCGGTGAGTGCGCAGAGAAGCATCATCAGGTTTCTAAATATCTTTTTCATTCTTTTATCCTATTAATAGTTGTCGTTATGAAGATTTGGATTTGCGGTAAGCTCGGTGTTAGGAATTGGATAGATGTTGTACTTGCTATCCACTGCCTGTCCATCGTGGACACCACCCTTCCACTGCCAGATGTACTTATTAGTAGTAAACTGACCATAGCGAATCAGGTCAGTACGGCGATAACCTTCATGATAGAGTTCACGGGCACGCTCATCGAGGATGAACTGGAGGAACTCATCATCGTTGGCAAAGTTGCTTGCCCATACATCAGAAGCATGAGAGCGCTCACGAAGCTGGTTGATCCAATAGATAGCACCCTGCTTGCGGGAAGCAATCACGTCAGGATCTGCAGCATCACTACCACCAGCCCAGTTATCCCAGTCATTATGCAGACGAACCACGCACTCGGCATACATCAGATAGACATCAGCCAAACGGAAGAGAGGGAAATCGGTATCCACACCTGCATCTCCTGTATTGGATGCAGTGGTTCCATCATCCTTCAGGTTACTCCATTTCTCAGAAAGATAGCCGGCGGTTTCATCGGTCATGCTGGTTACATCCTTGCTCTGACCATTGGTGAAGAACTTGCAGCGCTTGTCGCCACTGCCGTCAATATCGGTCTGGGTAAACTTATCCACGAACTCAGGACGGAGACGGAACTCGCTCCAGCCACTGGTAGCACCGAAATCGGCAACATTCTGGTTGGCATTCGACATACTCAACTGTCCACACACCAAGTAAGTGGAAGAACCCCAGCTTACTGTATGCTCTGCACTTACTGGCAAGGCGAAGATAATTTCGTTGGTACGCTTGTCGTTATCAGCATTGAAGAGCTTGCTGTAATCAGACTCCAAAGAGTAGCCCATATCCATCACCTTCTTACAAGCCTCCATGCACTCGGCATACTTGGCAACGCCGGTATAAACCTCGCTGTTCAGATAAAGCTTGGCAAGCAAGGTATAGGCAGCACCCTGAGAAGCCTGACCGTAAGGACAGGTGGATGCAGGAAGCATATCACCTACACAATCCTTCAACTCGCTCTCGATATAATCGAATGTCTGCTGAGGAGTATAACGAGGAGGAATGTAGCTGCCCACAGGGTCGTTCTCTGTCACCATCGGAATGTTGCGATAGAAATCGAGGGCATGGTAATAGAACAGAGCGCGCATGAAGCGGACTTCTGCCTTATACTCCTTCATCTTCTCTGCATCAGCACCCGAGAAATTGGCATTATTGGCATTGCGCAGGAACTCGTTGCAAAGGGCGATGTTGTAGTAGATACGATAATACATATCTGATACCCACGCATCGTTGGCATCCCATGAAAGATAGGTCAGGCCGGTGGTCTGCTCACCTGTCAGCCAGGTAGAGGCAAATTCATCGGTACCACACTCCTGCATATTGATAAACATACGCATGTAATCGAAACCACTGCCGGCGTTCAATACGGATTCCATATCCTTATTATCGCCGCCCTTGCCCTGACCGCTAGTCACCATGGCAGCGTAAATCTTACCCAGCACAGCCTCATAATTGGCAAGCGAGGTATAAACATCCTTAGAGGTTGTCTCTGTATGAGGATATTGGTCGAGATCGGAAACACAGCTGGTTGTGCCTGTCAGCACCGCTGTTCCCATCATCATACTATATAATATATTCTTAAGTTTCATTGTTATCTGTTTTGATTGTTAGAACTGAAGTCCGAGGCTTACTGAGTAAGTGCGAGGACGTGGATAGAATGAGTTGTCCATTCCGTTTGGCACCTCAGGATCTGTACCTGAGTAACCGGTGATGGTGAATACATTCTGTACCATTGCAGATACGGTGAGCGAAGCCCACTTGTTGATCTTGCCTACATTGTAACTCAAACTCAGGTTGTCGAGTTTCAGGAACGAAGCATTCTCTACGTAGTAATCAGAGAGATACTGACGGGTCTTGAAACCTGTCTTCAGGAAGCTGGTATTGAGGTTGTTGAGTTGTGAGTTGTTGTAGCTTACTGTCTCAAAAGCACCTGTACTCATACCCATGCCGTTGTATACATAGTTGTCGATGTTGGCACGGAAACTCATACCGAGTGTCAGCTGCTTGTATCTCAAAGATGTGCTCAAGCCCATGATGTACTTAGGGGCTGGAGAATGATAGCGGTAGAGATCTGACTCATTGATTTCGCCATCGTTGTTGAGATCGGCATAAGCGCCCTCGATTGGCTTGCCTGTCTTAGAGTCGTAGAGCTGATGATATACATAGAACATGTATGGCTCATATCCCTCAGAGAGTACCTGGAACTGGTAAGCATCGATAGATGGACCTACCTTCACGTTGGTCTGGCTTCCACCCTTTATCAATGAAAGGTTCTTCACCTTCATGTTCTGCCAGGTAAAGTTGTAGCTCAGATTCCACTCCCAGTCCTTGGTCTGGATAGGGGTTGCATTCAGAGAAACCTCAATACCCTTGCTGTCCACATTACCTACGTTGGTAAGGATAGTCTTTGAGAAGTTGGTACCTGCTGCTGTTGGTACTGATGCCAACAGGTCCTTGGTCTTGCGGGTATAGAAATCGATGGCACCACCGATACGGCCATCCAGAAATCCGAAATCGAGACCGAAGTTCCAGGAGGTTGTAGTCTCCCACTTCAAGTCTGATACGTATGCCTCAGGACGGTAAGTATTGATATACTGTCCGTTGATGAATGCTTCGGTACCTGCCACGCTGTAGGTATAAACCGGCAGATAGTTGTAGTTGCCGATACCTTCCTGCTGACCGGTAACACCATAGCTGGCACGGAGTTTCAAGTTAGAAAGTACCTTCTGGTTCTTCAACCAAGGCTCTTCTGTCAAAGTCCAGCCCAAAGCAACAGATGGGAAAGTACCCCAACGGGTATCCTTAGAGAAACGGGAAGATGCGTCTCGACGAACGGTAGCCGTCAGGAGATACTTTCCATCGAATGAATAGTTGATACGTCCGTAATATGACAACATTACATGACGGTAATCTGATGCCTTTACGGTTGACAGGTTTGTGCCTGCCGCACTTTTGGTATAATAAAGAGGTGTAGTACTCTTCCAGTACTGGTAGTCGTAACCGGCTGTCAGATCTACATTACTCTTGATATCTTCGAAATATTTTGCATAGTTGGCATAGAGGGTAAGCAAGCGGTTCTCGTTCTTCTGAGGACCATACTTGTAATCGCTACCGCCCAAAGACTCATCCTTGTTGTAGCTCTGTGCTGCGTAGGCAGGAACATAAACGGTTCCGTCGCCCTTGGCATAGTCAGCACCCACGGTAGCATGGAGTTTGAGGTCTGGCAGGAAATGAACCTTGTAATCTACATCCATCGAACCGATGAAGCGGCTTACCTTACTCTTTGAATCATACAGATCAACCAGACCGCGAGGGTTTCTTACACCCGCATTCACTGGATAGCCATCAGCATCGAGTGCCTCATTATAGCCACCATACTTGTCGTTACCGGAATAAACCGGGATGGTTGGGTTGAATGTGGCAGCTGCCCATACGGCACCACCATTATTGAATGAGTTGTTATTGAGCGTTCCCTTGGCGTTGATGGTCAACTTCAGGTGATCCTGGAAGAAGCTAGGAGTCAATACCACGTTACCTGTCCAGCGCTCTACATTGTCTTTGCGAACCAGACCGCTCTGGTTGTAATAGCCTACAGACACACGGAATGGCAACCACTTGTCGATGCTGCCGCTCACGCTGAGGTTATTATCTGTACCGAAAGCTGTGCGGTAAACCTCATCGTTCCAATCGGTATTGGCTGTACCGAGCAATGACTTTTGGTTATCTGTACCAAACTGGTTGATGACATTCACGAATTCATCACGACTCAGCATATCTACCATCTGCGCACGGGTCTGCAAACTGTTGGTGGTATTGAAGTTCACCTTTACAGCACCCTGCTGTCCCTTCTTGGTGGTAATGATGATGACACCGTTAGATGCACGGGAACCATAGATGGCTGTAGAAGAAGCATCCTTCAATACAGTCATGCTCTCGATATCAGAAGGGTTGATCATGCTGAGGAAGTTGCTGCTGTTACCCGAGATACCACCCTGCTCCAATGGCACACCATCAAGCACGATAAGAGGGTCGTTGCTGGCATTAAGAGATGCACCACCACGCACACGGATGGTACTACCGGCAGAGGCAGAACCACTGTTGGACATAATCTGTACACCCGAAACCTTACCGTTGATCAACTGTTCTGGAGAAGAAACGAGACCTTTATTAAAGTCCTTCGATTTCACGGTAGCTACGGAACCAGTCAGGTCACTCTTTCTTGCCGTACCATATCCGATGACCACGACATCAGCCAGCGCCTTGCTGTCAGATTCGAGTTTCACCTTCATATTGTCTGAGATAGAAAGTACCTTATCAATATAACCGATATAAGATACCTTGATCTTCTTGGCTGAAGAAGATACCTGAAGACTGAAGTTACCGTCAAAATCAGTAACTGTACCGCCCTTTTCGCCTTCCACCATGACAGTGGCGCCAATCAGAGCCTCACCATTCTGCGCATCTGTCACCTCACCTTTGATGGTTCTTGTCTGCGCCATGAGTTGCAGACATCCGATGACGAACAATGCCACGAGAAGCAAACTTCTCTTTGCTAAATTCTGGATTGCGTTCATTGTTTTACTTTTAGGTTGCGTTTAAAATTGTTTTCGGTTGCAAAAGTAGGGAAAAGAGAAGAAAACAGCAGATAGATTTAAGACAAAAATAAAGAAAAAACGGACAAAAGCAAATCTTTATCTCGCTTTTGTCCGTTTTGTCATTAAAGAGACAGGAATCTTTAAATCAGTTCTATACCTTTACTCTTTAACAGGTACAAGTTTAGTACTGCCACCTTCTGTACCATCAGTAGAACCACCAGTCTCGCCGCCTCCGGTAGAGCCACCTTCGCCAGAAGCATTGCTCTCACCGAACACCTTAACAACACCAGAAGTATAAGCGTCAAGAATGCTTGCCAAAGCAGGCAATGGCTGCTGGTGACCATTTGTTATACTGAAGAACAACATTGTCGCCATCAAAGGTAATCTCTGAGACAGTCTTTTCTATGACCTGACCATCAATCTTTATCGTCTGTTTGCTGCCGGCAAATACTGCCGTAGACAACATTCCAGCCAACAATAACAAATAAGCTTTTTTCATTTTAACGAATGTTTGTTAGATTAATTTTTTGGTTTGTTTTTGAATTTTACAATGCAAAAGTAGTGAAAAAATAGCTATTATAAAACATCCTGGCGCATTTTTCTTACGCAAACGTTTGCACAAGTATAAAATAAACTTTTTAAAAAGGGCATAAAAAAAGACTGAATCCTGTTACGAAGATTCAGTCTCATAAAGAAGTGGTACCACCAGGAATCGAACCGGGGACACAAGGATTTTCAGTCCTTTGCTCTACCAACTGAGCTATGGCACCAACTTTCACAAATCGCGATTTATCATTTGCGGGTGCAAAGGTAATACTTTTTTCTGGTTCCTGCAAATTTTTCGGGAAATTTCTTTCAAAAAAAGATAAAAAAGTCTATTTTTGTTGGTATTATCCATTATTTAATGTACCTTTGCAGCAGATATCGGGATTTAGCGCAGTTGGTAGCGCACGTCGTTCGGGACGATGAGGTCGCTGGTTCGAGTCCAGTAATCCCGACCAAAAGCCGTCAGATATGCCGTAAACACTGAGGATTTGCCTTGGTCGTGGTCAAAATGGTCGGCGAAATTTCGGTTTCACAAGAGCTTAAAAATCCGTAAGCCTATGAAGTTTTTAAAGGATTTTTTTTATATCAATTACCATGAACGGCGAGCATTACTCATAATCCTGACCCTGCTCGTTGTCAGTACCACAATGATTTTCATTGTAGGTTCTAAAGAAACTATGCCCTCAGAAAAGCAACAAGCCCATAACGATAGTATCATCAGGCATGCCACGCGGCAACATCCAGGCTATTATGAAGACGGACTTCAGTCGAGCGAAGTATTCGCCTTTGACCCCAATACGGCAAGCCAATCTGATTTCCAACGGCTGGGACTGGAATCATGGCAAGCCAGAAGCATCATCAAATATCGAAATAAAGGAGGTATCTTCAGGACACCAAGAGACTTTGCACGGGTTTACGGACTAACCAAGAAGCAATTCGAAAAACTGCTGCCCTTTATCAGAATTGGTAAAGACTACCAGCCGGCTGCCAACTTTTACCCAAGAGAAAGATACAACTACGGCTATCAAGAGACGGCTATAAGAACTAGAGAAGAAAGGAAGAAAGACACTATCCAATACAGTTATCCACGAAAACTGAAAGAAGGTCAGTATATCAACATCAATTCTGCTGATACGACCGAACTGCAGAAAATTCCCGGCATAGGCTCTTACTATGCCAGAAGCATCATCCGTTACAGAGAGCGGTTAGGCGGTTTTGTTTCCATGAGCCAGATACAAGAAGTGGAAGGCGTGCCCGAGACAGCCCTCCACTATATGAATATTGATGCAAAACATATCAGAAAAATGAATGTCAACCAGCTCAGTTTAACCGAATTGCGCAAACATCCTTACCTGAACTTTTACCAGGCAAAGGAAATCGTAAACTACCGCAGAACCCATGGTCCGCTGAAAAGTGCTGAAGAGCTGCGTCTACTCAAAGACTTTCCACCTGCCGAAATAGAAAGAATCAAGCCGTATCTTGCCTACTAGGGGCAAGATAGCCTGTCTGCAAGTTTGCCGGTTTTGCTAAATGACACCAAACTGGTGCAGGAAGATAAGGAAAATACAGATTGGACAGATAAAACGGATGGTGAACAGGAAAACAGGGAAGAGAGTTCCCTTCAAGGTTCCCCAGTTGGTAAACTCATCACGCACAATCTTCTTTGGCACATACCATCCCAGGAACAGACAGGTGATGAACGCCCCCAACGGCATGAGCAGCTGGGCAGTAAAGTTGTCACAATTGCTCAAGAAATCCTTGCCGAAGAAGCCCAAATCAGGTACGGCACCCTGAGAGAGCGAACAGAATACAGCTATGATGCAGCAAACGACGGTCTCGAACCAGGCTCCCTTGGCACGGCTTATCTTACCCTCCTCATAAATAAAGGCGGTACCTATCTCGTGCATCGAGATGGTAGAAGTCAGGGCTGCCAATACAAGCAAAGCATAGAACAACACCGAAATCACATAACCGACAACCGGCATGTTACCGAAAGCCTCCTGGAATACGTTTGGCAAGGTAATGAAGATGAGCGAAGGACCGCTGTCTGGCTGCACACCTACCGAGAAAGCTGCAGGGAAGATCATCAAACCTGCCAATACGGCGATTACCGTATCAATGGTCACAATCTGAGTAGCAGACTTCAAGAGATTGGTCTGTCTGTTGAAGTAAGAGGCATAAGTACACAGACAAGCCGTACCCATGCTCAAAGAGAAGAACGCCTGTCCCAGCGCTTCGAGCAACACGTTTTCATCTACCTTAGAGAAATCCGGCTTCAGCAGGAACTCCACTCCCTTCATCGCTCCCGGCAGAGAGCAGGAAGCTATCACAATCACAATCAACAGGAAGAAGAGCATAGGCATCAGTATCTTGGATGCTTTCTCTATACCATTGCGCACACCGCGTACTACCACCATGTGGGTAAGCAGGATAAAACCTACTGCCCATAAGGTAGGACGGATAGGATCGGCTGAAAAGGTCTGGAAATAGGTCTTCACATACTCTGCATCGCCATGAACACCGCCCATGATACTGGCATAGAGATACTGCAGGCACCAGCCAGCCACTACGGCATAGAAACCCAGGATAATCATAGAGGTGATGATACCCATCAAGCCCAAAGCACCCCAAGCCTTATGCTTACCCAGATTGGTATAAGCACGGGCTGCATTGGATGCAGAATGACGGCCGATGATGAATTCGCTCATCATGCCAGGCAATCCGAGTAGGATGATACATACCAAATAGATGAGAATGAAGGCGGCACCACCATTCTGACCTGCCATATAAGGGAAACGCCACACATTACCCAAACCGACTGCCGAGCCGGCTGTGGCAAGAATAACGCCCAACTTACTACCAAAATTTCCTCTTGTTTCCATTATCTAAATCTTTAATGTGTAGTGTTTGTTGTTTTCCGACGAAACGGGAGATGCTACACCTTATTATATATAGTTATATCTGATTATATTATCTATCCGATTACAAATACTTTATCCGAAGACCCCAAACTGGTTCAGGAATACCAGGAAGATGAGGACAGGACAAACGAACTTAATCAGGAAAAGATAAATACCGAAGAGACGGCCCTTCAAGGTTCCCCAGTTAGTAAACTCATCCTGTACGATCTGCTTAGGTACATACCAACCCAGGAACAGGCAGGTAAGGAATCCTGCCAGAGGTAGGAATATCTGACCCGTAACGAAGTCGAACCAATCGAACAGCGCCTTTCCGAAGAACGAAAGCTTATCTGTTGCACCCAAAGAGAGCGAACAGAAGGCTCCGATGATGGCACAGGAAACCGTAACGATGGTAGCACCCTTCTTGCGGTCTATCTTCAACTCCTCGTAGAAGAAAGAGGTATTCACCTCATGAAGTGACATCAGCGAGGTCAAGGCTGCTACCGACAGCAACACGTAGAAGAGCAGCGAGATAATCCAACCCAGTACAGGTAACGATGCAAACGCCTGATTAAAGACATTCGGCAAAGTGATAAAGATGAGCGAAGGACCACTATCCGGTGATACTCCTACTGAGAAGGCTGCAGGGAATATCATCAGACCAGCCAGTACTGCTACCAGCAAATCGATGATGGAAATCTGCAAAGCACTCTTAAAGAGATTGGTCTGACGGCTGAAGTAAGAGGCATAGGTACAGATACAGCCCATACCGATACTCATAGAATAGAACGACTGACCCAAGGCATTCAGGAACACGTTTCTGTCTACCTTTCCGAAATCAGGCTTCAACAGGAACTCCACGCCCTTACCTGCATCCGGCAACAGACAAGCTGCTACCACAATGATCAAAAGCAGGATGAACAGGAGAGGCATCATCACCTTAGAAGCCCTCTCTATACCGCCGCGCACACCATGAATAATCACGAAATGACAAATCAGGAATATCGCTACCGTCCACATAACCGGACGCACAGGATCAGAAGAAAACTCCTTGAAGTAATTCGCCACAAAGGTTGGGTCACCATGCAGTTCGCCCATGATGCTGGCATAGACATACTGCAGACACCAGCCCGAAACCACCGCATAATAGCCCGTAATCAGGAAACCGGTAAGCACTTCAAGATAGCCTACCCACTTCCAAGCAGTACCATTAGAGAGTTTGGTATAGGCACGTGCGGTATTAGAGGCACCATGACGGCCGATGATAAACTCAGAAATCATACATGGAATGCCCAACAGGAGCACACTTCCGATGTATACCAGAATAAAGGCTGCGCCACCTTCCTGACCAGCCATATAAGGGAAGCGCCATACGTTACCCAAACCTACGGCGCCACCTGCTGTAGCAAGAATCAATCCAATCTTGCTACCAAAACTTCCTCTATTTGAATCAGTCATTTCTATCTTTCTATTACTAATTTCTTATTTTTTAATTTTTCTTCGTGCAAAATTATAAAATAATTCTGAAATATATGAATTATTTGAAAGCAAAAATACAATTTTAGTAATATTTATGCAATTTAATCCGTTTTAGGACGAAGAAATGACCTTTTCGATACATTTTCTAACGATATTCAGCCGGCAAGGTATCACGCCACTTCGAGAAAGGATTGCCCAAGAGATGCGAATTGTAGAATCTCTTGTCGCCTGTTACCTCCATGCCGATGAAATCAGGTTTCTCATAGGCTTCGGTCTCGCTAGCCAACTCTACCTCTGCCATGACCAGACCTTCGTTATCGCCATAGAACTCATCTACCTCGAAGGTATGACTGCCACTTTTCACAAGATAGCGACGCTTATCGATGACGCCACCCTGACAAAGCTGCAGAAGATGCTGCGCCTCGTCCATCGTTATCTCCTTTTCAAACTCATAGCGGGTCATGCCGCCATTTACCGACTTACCCTTAATAGTAAGGTAAGCCTTCTCATCCCGTGTGCGAACCCGCACCGTAGCCCCCTCGGCAGGAATATATCCCTGCTGGATATGACTAGAAGAAAAGGCGGCGCTTTTGTAAGCGTCGCCCTTCTTAACGAGGAATTTTCTTTCTATTTCTAATCCACTCATAGTCTTATGCTAATGATGCTGCATAGATGAGAAAAAGAATACCGAGGGCTATCAAGCCACCGAATATCCACTTGATTACTTTCTCGCCTTTTGCAGCCTGTTTCTTCTGATAAGCCTCATGTTTGGCTCTTCTTAAGTCTTTATTTCCACTCATAGTCGTATGTTTTTTAGATGATTATTGTTGTTCGTCATCATTCGTAGGGAACTCCATCAGGTATGCCTTGATGAAATCATCTATCTTGCCGTCCATCACGCCATCTACATCCGATGTCTGATAGTTGGTACGGTGGTCTTTCACACGACGGTCGTCGAAGACATAACTTCTAATCTGGCTTCCCCACTCTATCTTCTTCTTACCAGCCTCAATCTTAGCCTTAGCCTCCAGACGCTTCTTCATGGCGCGGTCGTAGAGTTGGCTCTTCAAGAGCAACAGGGCTTTGGCACGGTTCTTTGGCTGGTCACGGGTCTCGGTGTTCTCGATGAGGATTTCTTCTTCCTCGCCGGTATCAGGGTCGGTATACCAATAACGCAGACGGACACCGGATTCAACCTTATTCACATTCTGACCACCGGCACCACTCGAACGGAAGGTATCCCAGGAGAGCTTGGCTGGATCAACATATACCTCGATGGTATCATCTACCAGCGGAGTTACGAAGACACTGGCGAAACTGGTCATTCGCTTGCCCTGGGCATTGAAAGGAGAAACACGCACCAGTCGATGCACACCGTTCTCGCTCTTCAGATAGCCATAAGCGTACTCGCCGCCCTCGATGGTCATGGTCACGCTCTTGATACCAGCCTCATCACCTTCCTGCATATCGGTGATGGTTACCTTGTAGCCATGAGCCTCAGCCCAGCGCATATACATACGCATCAGCATCTGTGCCCAGTCCTGGCTTTCTGTACCACCGGCACCGGAATTTATCTTGAGCACGCAGTCCATCGGGTCTTCCTTCTGGCGAAGCATGTTCTTCAACTCCAGGTCTTCTATGGCTTTTATCGCCTTGGCATAATCGGCATCCACCTCTTCCTCAGTCACCATTTCGTCTTTATAGAAATCGAAGGCAAGCTGCAGTTCATCGGCATAAAGACGTACAGTCTTATAACCGTCGAGCCATTTCTGGATACCTTTCACCTTCTTCATCTGCTCCTGAGCATACTTCGGGTCTTCCCAAAAGTCAGGAGCCTGGGTGCGGAGCTGCTCCTCTTCGAATTCTACTTTCTTCTGGTCTATATTGAGATAGTGATGCAGAGCGTCAGCTCTGTCCATCACATCCTTCAACTGGTCAGCTGTAATCATTAACTCTTAACTTTTAACTTTAAACTTTATGATTACTCCTCATACATCTTGTCAATCTCCGCCTTGTAGTTCTTGTTGATGATAGGGCGGCGAATCTTCAAGGTATTGGTCAACTCACCCGACTCCATAGAGAAGTGGTGAGCCAGGAGGGTAATGCGCTTAATCTGCTCATAATAAGCCAGATGCTGCTGGAGAATCTGGATACGGTCCATCAGCATCTTCTGCACCTTCTCATTAGCACACAAATCTTCACGGCAGGTGAAGGCGATATGATGCTCACGTGCCCAGTCCTCCACGAGACGGAACTCTGGAACAACGAGGGCTGATACGAACTTGCGCTGGTCAGCAATCACAGCCACCTGATCGATAAACTTATCTACCAGGAGCAACGATTCTACCTGCTGCGGAGCGATATACTTACCATTCGATGTCTTGAACAGGTCCTTGATACGCTCGGTGAGATAAAGCTCGCCATCCTTCATGTAGCCGGCATCACCGGTATGGAAGAATCCATCCTTGTCGAATGCCTTCGCATTGGTGGTATCACGATGATAATATCCCGGAGTGATGGTAGGCCCCTTGAGGAGCACCTCATTATCATCACCTATCTTTACCTGAATGCAAGAGATAGGGCGCCCCACAGAACCCAGACTGCGTTTCTTGTCAGAATGATCGCAAGATACGGTGGCAAGACTCTCGGTCAAACCATAACCCACCACCATATTGATACCGATGGCATGTACAAATGCCTCTACTTCCGGACTTACATAAGCACCCGCTGTAGGGAAGATATTCGGTTTTTCCAAGCCCAACTGCTTGCGAACCATGCTCAAAATGGTCTTGTTGATAACCTTATATTCCAACTCCAATGTCAGAGGAGGGCGCTTGCAGTTTGCCAGATATTCTATATTCCGCTTCTTTCCTACTGCCAAGGCATGGTAGAAGAGTTTCTTCTGAAGAGGACCTGCATCATCCATCTTTGCCTTTACGGCGATATACACCTTCTCCCAGAAACGTGGCACACTACACATACAGGTAGGATGCATCTCTCTCATACTCTCCTGAATTTCATGAGGATAAGTATTGATGATGAGTTCGGCACCTTCGCTCAAGCAGAGATATGCCCATCCACGCTCAAAGATATGGGTGAATGGAAGGAAATCAATGACACGGTCCTTTTCGGTAACAGGAATGCACTCATTGTTTGCCTTCAAAGCAGCATAATACTGGCTATAGGTAAGCATCACGCCCTTGCTATCTCCGGTTGTTCCACTGGTATAGAGGATATTAGCCAAATCATCCATACTTGCCTGTTTGTAGAGTTCCTCTACCTCCGTCTGACGAGGAAGATTCTCTCCCAGCTTCAGGAAGTCCTTGAAATAGAGAGCAGCAGGATCGTGTGTACTGATGCGCACGCTGGAATCGAAGATGATGATACGTTCCAGAGATGGACAGAGGGCAAAGATACGGTGAGCCTTGTCATACTGCTCCTGTTCGCCAACAAAGAGAAAGCGAATCTGCGCATCATTAATCATATATTGAATCTGCTGCTCGCTGCTGTTGGCATAGAAAGGCACAGAGGTAACCCTGATACCATACGCACCGAAGTCGGTGTACAGATAATGCACACAGTTCTGCGAGAAGACAGCGATTTTGTCAAGAGGTTTAGCCCCAAGATTCAGGAGGGCATTGCTCACTTGTTTCACTCTTAAGGAAAAGAGGTTGAATGAAACCGATTGCCACTGGTCGCTGCCAAACTTTCTGAAAGTTAAAGCAGTTTTCTCTCCCCATTTCTTGGCGAGATCATGTACCAGTACCGAAAGATGACTATTAATCTGCATAAGCTTATATTTATATTCTGATGCAAAGATAATAGAATTTGTCAAGAACACAAAATAAAAAGATATTTTTTCCACTTTATCTGCTCTTTTTTTCGTATCTTTGCAAAAAAATCAAAGAATAGGGAGATTATGATGACACAAGAAGAATATGTAAGCGATGCCGTGGATTTGCTGAAAAAGCTTATCGCCACCCCATCTGTAAGCAGAAACGAGAAGGATGCTGCCGACATCATGGAGCAGACCATCCGCAAATATGGTTTCGAACCTCATCGTGAGGCGAACAACATCTGGATTATCGACCCTCATTACGATGAGAGCCGACCTACCCTGCTGCTCAACGCTCACATCGATACCGTGAAGCCTGTGGCTTCATGGACACGCAACCCGTTTTCACCGGATGTAGAAGAGGGTGTACTTTACGGCTTGGGCAGCAACGATTGCGGCGGTGGACTCTGTTCGCTCCTCCAGATATTCAGAATGCTGACCGCAAAGCCTCAGCAGTATAATCTCATCTATCTGGCATCTGCCGAAGAAGAGGTTTCGGGAAAGGATGGCATTACCCGTGCCCTGCCTTTGCTTCCGCATATCGACCTTGCCATCGTAGGTGAACCTACCGGCATGAACCCGGCTGTTGCCGAAAAGGGACTGATGGTGCTGGATGTGATTGCTCACGGAAAGAGCGGTCATGCTGCCCGCAACGAGGGAGTAAACGCTATCTACGAGGCATTGGATGATATGCGATGGATTCGTGACTATAAGTTTGAGAAGGTAAGCGAGTTCCTGGGACCTACCAAGATGACGCTTACCGTAGTGAATGCCGGAACCCAGCACAATGTGATTCCGGATAAGTGTACGATGCTTGTGGATATCCGCACCAACGAGTTCTATGACAACGAGGAGGTTTACAAGTTTATCTGCCAGCACCTGAAGAGCGAGGTGAAGGCGCACAGTTTCCGTCTGAAGTCATCCCGCATCGACCCGGCGCATCCTCTTATCAGGAAATGTGTAGCCATGGGCATGAAGCCATTCGGCAGTCCTACCCTCAGCGACCAGGCTCTGATGCACTTCCCTTCGTTCAAACTGGGTCCGGGCGAATCCTCCCGCTCCCATTCAGCCGATGAATTTATCAAAATAAGCGAGATTTCGGATGCTGTAGCTAAATACCGGAAACTCTTGGATGGAGCCAGCATCTGAAAGAGACATTCGTAATCTACATCTCCACTTTCAGCAGCTTTATCTCCTCTGCCGTCAGCCCCGTCATATCCATGATAGACGCTTCATCCATACCCTTTGCCAGCATCTTCCTGGCAATTTCAAGGCTTCGCTGGTTCATGCCTTCTTCTATGCCTTCAGCTCTACCTTTCTCCATGCCTTTCTCCATGCCTTTTTCCATACCTTCTTCCATTCCTTTCTGGTATCTGTCATCCAGAAGGGTTCTTTCAACACTTACCGAATCCCAGAATTTATCATAGGCTCTGAGTTCGGCATCAGTAAAACCGGAAACTTCAAGATCTTCTACGGCTTTTCCAATCTCTGGGTCATTGAGCAGGTCGGCAGGAATATCCTTCGTATTGGAATTTATTTCTGTCAGGAAACGGAGCCACAAGACCATCATGCGCTTATCGGCAATGGAATGTGGAGTGAACTTAGGGAGTTCAATGAAGGTAAAATGCAAGCCTTCGATGATCTTATTGCTGTCCTTATCGTGCACGATGCGGTAGTTGTGGATGAAATCTGGAGTATCATGCGCAAAGATATCATTTATCAGGTTGAGAGAATACACTGGTTGCAGTTCGCTGTATTTTCCTCCCTTTTTTGCCTGACTCACATAGAGCTTGGATGCATTGAACAGTACTCGCTGCTGGAAAGCGTCGGACCATTCCATCTGCATTTCCACGCAGAACTTCCTGCCTCTGACATCGGTGCAGAGTACATCCACTATGGTGTTCTTGCCCCCTTCGAGCTGAGGCACAAGTTCTGTAGGCAGATACTTGATTTTGCGTATCTGCTCCTCGTCGCTGAGTGGCAGGAGGGCGTTCAGAAGACTGATCAGTCTTTTAGGATGATTGCCGAATATCTTCTTGAACGTAAGGTCTGCCTTAGGATCTAAGTACTTCATAACCATCTGTTTTTAAATTCTATAGCGCAAAGTTACGGTTTTATTTTCATATCTGCAAGAGTTTTATGGGATTTTTAAAGGTAAAAAAGTAAAAAAGTAAAGATTTTGCTATCCCCAATACTATCTGATAACTTTTTCTAAAACTTTTCTATGAATTCCTTGCGTGTTTCAAAATAAAGTCGTAAATTTGCTCACATAAACGAAACAATAATATCTACGGATTATGAAGCAGGTAGAAGAAAGATATATCAGTTTGCTGACCGATTTCGGTTTCAAGCGAATTTTTGGATCAGCTCCCAACAAGGATTTGCTGATCTGTTTCCTCAACAGCTTGTTCAATGGAAGACAGGTTATTAAGGACGTGAAGTATCTGAACCCGGAGCACGTGGGCGACATCTATACCGACCGCAAGGCCATCTTTGACGTATATTGCGAAGGAGAAAACGGCGAGAAGTTTATCGTGGAAATGCAGAATGCATACCAGACATACTTCAAGGACCGTGCCCTGTTCTATTCCACTTTTCCGGTTCGTGAGCAGGCTCCTAAGGGTAGTGAATGGGACTTCAAGCTCAACCATGTTTACACAATTGCTCTGCTCAACTTTAACATGAACGAGGAAGCCTTCAATAAGGAAGAAATCCGCCATCATGTGCAGTTGTGCGATACTGCCACGCACAAGATTTTCTACGATAAGCTGGAATTTATCTACGTGGAAATCGCCAAGTTCAACAAGTCGCTTGATGAGTTGGAAACGCTCTACGACAAGTGGCTCTATGCCCTGAAGAACCTCTACAAGCTTACTCAGCGCCCTAAGGCGTTATGCGACAAGGTCTTCGACCGTCTATTCGAAGAAGCCGAGATTGCAAAATTCACTCCGCAGGAGCAGCGGGAGTATGAAGCCAGCAAGATGGCATATCGTGATATCAAGAATTCGATTGATACCGCCAAGCGAGAAGGTAAAGAAGAGGGCCTGGCTGAAGGAATGGAGAAGGGACTGGCTGAAGGAATGAAAAAGGGCTTGGCAGAAGGCATGGAAAAGGGCATGAACAAGCGAAGCCTGGAAATTGCCAGAAAGATGCTGGCGAATGGTATGGATGCTGCCACGGTGATGAAAATAACAGGATTGTCGGAGAGTCAGTTACAGCAGCTGAAAGGATAAGGAACTGCCTGGAGAAACGAATGATCTCCGTGGCTGCATCTTTGATATCTATTGTGTAACCGACGATGGCAAGCATTTTATCGTTGAGATGCAGAACAGATGGGTACCTTTCTTTGCGGCTGCACCCTTTCGGCTTGCCCCACACGCCCTGAAGGGGCAGAAGCTCCTAGCCCAGGGTAACACCCTGGGTATTAATGAAATATAAACCAACGCCCTGTAAGGGTAAAAGCTTTAAAAATATTCGAATTTTAAACTATAGGCTTATGGTACATGTAAATGAAACAATAATAATCAAGAGGTATTCTCCCAAGCGTTGATTTGGCTATATTCAACACTTGGCAGTTTTAACTTTTAACTAGATTGCTATTTGATGTCTTGGCGATATGTAATCCGCAACAAATATTCATGCTATTCTATAACCCTCTTGAAGAGAAAAAATCTGTGCTTGTTTCTGTAAATCTTTCTTCAGTATGCCATTTCACAAAATCTTCATAAGTTTTGAAATCCGATTGAAAATGTAAAAAACTAGCAAGGTATCGTGCAATATTCTTAAATCCCATAACTTTTAATCTTTCTATTCGATTTTTAGCAAACTGCATTTCTTTTTTAAGAAAATCATGCTTATTGGTTCTGAATAGCTTAAAATGAGCTATTTATGAGCTTATTGCCTGTATTGAGGTAATGATTTGGCAATAGTTTTAACTTCTGCAATATTCATACGTTTGCTTGTCAAACAACTCTTTTCTTTTGGCAAAGGTACGACAATTACGCTGATAAACGATAAATTCATATGTTTTTTTAGATTTTATTATCAATTTGTGGATTCTCAATGAGCAAGGGCTTAAAAGTAAGTTTCTTATACGCAATTATCTTTTCCAAAAATGTTAAAAAGAGGGGGACATAATGCCTTTTCCTTTATAATGTTTCTTATTTGTAAAACATTATGCTTACCTTTGTATGCAAAAAGAAAATGTATGGCGCAAAATATCTTCAAACTTGTCTTGACAGATGAGGCACAAAACTTTATTGAGAGTTTACCCGAAGCGGTATCTTACAAGATTTACTACAACATCAAGCGTGTTGTAGGTGGAGAACGTAACAAGGAACTCTTCAAAAAGTTGGAAAACTCGGAGATATGGGAGTTTCGTACATTGTATAACAAAACTGCTTATCGCTTGTTTGCTTTTTGGGATAAGGACAAAGAAACATTGGTGATTGCTACTCACGGCATCATCAAGAAAACTCAAAAAACGCCAAACAAGGAGATTGCAAAAGCAGAAGCAATAAGAAGAGAATATTTTAAAAACAAGTGATTATGGCACAGATGAATCTTACCCCATTGGACGATGTGCTTGACAAGCATTTCGGTAAAGTAGGCACACCAAAACGTGATGCTTTTGAGAGTGATGTGGATGAAGCGTTACATGCCTATAGATTGGGCGAAGCAATCAAGAAAGCCCGTATAGAACAGAACTTGACACAAGAACAACTTGGTGAACGTATTGGCGTGAAAAGAGCACAGATTTCAAGATTGGAAAGAGGTTACAGTATCACTATTCCAACTATGAGAAGAGTATTCAAAGCACTTGGTGTAGTTACAGCAACGATAGACTTAGGTATAGCTGGTAAAGTTGCATTGTGGTAAAATCCGATTATCAACGGCATAGAAATGACAGAAAAGACAACAGACCTCATTATATCAAAGTTGCTCGATGCTTCAAGTATAGAGCACTACGCAGAATCATGTCCTATTGAGGAAATCAATAAGGCAATGGTTTCTAAGCGTGGTACAGGAAAGAAAGGCTTCCCTGAATACTTGGCAATATCGGGTGACTTTGTTATCGTAATAGAAGACAAGGCAAAGGTTGAAGACCAGGCAAAGTACTTGAAAGATAATGAAACTTTGCTGATGGATACTTCAAGCGTAACCAAGTATGCGGAGAATGGTGCGCTGCATTATGCGCTCAGCATCATTCAAAACACAAACTTCAAGAAAGTCATTGCCTTTGGTTGTTCGGGAACAGACGAGAAGCGCATTGTTATTCGCCCTATTTATGTTAGTCCGACAGGTTACAAAATACTTCCAAAGGTTAAGGACTTCAACCAATTCTCAACCGAGAATATCGAACGTTACTACAATGAGATAATTTGTGGTAACGATAGTATTGAACGTGTTGAACTGAAAACCATTCTCAGCCGTGCCAAAACTTTGCATGAGGATTTGCGCAACTATGGACAACTTGGAGATAGCGAAAAACCTTTGGTAGTATCTGCTATTCTTTTGGCGTTGGAAGAAAAGGATTTCTCAACAGAGAGCTTGAATGGAGATACCGTAAAAACTGATGGTCAAAAGATATTTGATGCCATGTCCGCACACATGGAAAGGGTTAAGGTAGAACCACAGGTTAAGAAGCAACGAGTTATTGATCAATTCCGTCTTATCATAAACAGACCTGTGTTGTCTGAATACGATGAGCGATTGGGCAAATCTCCTCTGCGCTATTTTGCAGAGTATTTGCATTCAAATATCCTAACTGCCATCTGCAACAATTCCCCAGAAGATGTGCTTGGTCGTTTCTATGGCGAGTTTATTAGTTATAGTGGTGGTGATGGGCAAACGCTTGGTGTTGTTCTTACTCCAAAGCACATAACTGAGTTGTTTACAGACTTGGCAGAAATCAAGCCTACCGACAAGGTGCTTGACCCTTGCTGCGGAACAGGTGGCTTCTTGATAGCTGCCATGCACAGGATGCTGATACAAGCTAAAGAGGAAGACAAAGAGAACATCAGAAGAAACAATCTCTACGGTATAGAGTTGCGTGACGATATGTTTTCAATTGCCACAACCAACATGATATTGCGTGGTGACGGAAAGAGCAACCTTATCTGTGCAGACTTCTTGAAGCAAAAATCAGAAGAAATGTACAAGAAAGGCTTTACCATAGGCTTGATGAATCCACCATATTCACAAGGCAAGACAAAAAGCACAGCACACTTGACTGAGTTGAAATTTATCTGTCACTTGTTGGATTGTGTAGGCGATGGTGCTCGTTGTGTTATCATTGTTCCACAAAGTACAATGGTGGGCAAAACAAAAGAGGACAAAATCGATAAGCAGTACATTCTTGACAACCATACTCTTGAAGGAGTTATAACACTTAACACAGAAACATTCTATAATGTTGGTACAAATCCTGTAATAGCCGTATTCACAGCACATCAGCCACACCCAAAAGACAAGTTGGTAAAATTCGTGGATTTCAAAGATGATGGATATGATGTGTTTGCTCATGTTGGATTGATGCCAACAGATAGAGCTGCCGAGAGAAAGAAATATCTTCTTGACTGTTGGTTTCAAGGCAAGACCGCTCCAAATTCATTCATTGTGCGTAGTACCATTGAGGCAGATGACGAATGGTTGCACTCATTCTACTATTTCAATGAAGAGATACCATCTGAGACGGACTTTGAGAAAACGATGGCAGACTATTTGACATTTGAGTTCAACATGATTACTCATGGCAGAGGGTATTTGTTTGAAAACACAATAAACGGAAGTAAAAATGAATAATCTTTCTTTAGAATCTCGAAGTTGGAATGCATTCTTCATAGAAGATATTGCTGAAATAGTTTCTGGACGAGACATTTACGAAAAAGAGCGTTTGGACGGACTTGTGCCATATATTACAGCTACTGCGAATAACAATGGCATAGGCTATTTTGTTGCAAACAACAATGATACGCTTGAAAGTGGCTGCCTTTCTGTTAATAGAAATGGTTCAGTAGGTTACTGCTTTTATCATCCTTATGAAGCTTTATATGGAAATGATACTCGCAAGTTACGACCTAAGAAGAACAACAGATATGTTGCTCTTTTCATCTCTTTGTGTATAACCAAACAGCGAGAGAAATATGGATATGGCTATAAAATGGGAACGGGACGTTTGAAAAGGCAAAAAATACTACTTCCTGTAGATGCCAATAATAATCCTGATTGGGATTTTATGGAATCCTATATGAAGCAAAAAGAACATCAGATTTTAGAATCCACAATAGAACAACTATGCAAACGATTAATAAACAAAGAAATTTCCGGGGGGGTAAATTACTTAGCTCTCAATGGAAACCATTTAGTTTTACAGATGTCTTTACAGAAATTCAACGTGGCAAACGTCTCAAAAAGGCAGACCACACAGAAGGTTCTATTCCATACGTGTCATCCACAGCACTCAACAATGGCGTGGATGGCTTCATTGGCAATGAAGGCAGCGTAAGAAAGTTCGAGGATTGCATTACCATCGCTAACAGTGGTAGTGTAGGTAGTGCATTCTTTCATCAATATGAATTTGTGGCAAGTGACCATGTTACTCAGCTGAAGCGAAAAGGATTGGACAAGTATGCTTATCTTTTCATGGTTCCAATCATCAATCGTTTATCTGAAAAGTACAGCTTCAATCGAGAGATTAATGATGAACGTATTAAGCGAGAGAAAATTTTGCTCCCTGTCAATAAAGAGGGTGAAATAGACTTTGCTTTTATGTCCTCGTTCATGCAAGAGGTAGAAGCCGACATTCTGAAAACCACCCTTAAAGTGTTCAAAGACAGGCTAAATGCTAACGAAAACAAAATAGGGGGGGGTAAAATGGAAAGCATTTATCCTTTCTGACATATTCACAATATCAGCAGGTAAGCGTTTGACTAAAGCTGACATGAAGCATGGCTCACGCCCTTTCATTGGTGCAACGGACAGCAATAATGGAATAACGGCATGGGTTGAAAATACCAACGAAAGTTTGGACAGTGAGGTTTTGGGAGTTAATTACAACGGAAGTGTGGTTGAAACATTCTACCATCCTTATGAATGTATATTCTCTGATGATGTTAAACGATTACATTTGAAAAGTGATGTAACGGCATCAGCTCATCTCATGCTTTTTTTGAAAACGATGATAATACAGCAGAAAATCAAATTTGCGTATGGTTACAAGTTCAACGAGAAACGAATGCAGATGCAAAAGATTGTTTTGCCGATTGATAGTAAAGAACAACCAAATTGGAAATATATGGAAACATATATGCAAAGATTGGAGCAGCAGCAGATTGTGAACTATCTTAGCTATATAGAACGAAAGCAATAAATAAAGAGGGTGCGCCATAGACTTATGACACACCCTCTACAATAACTGATACAGATATAACATCTGATGCGCTGAGCGAAAATGGGGAAGTATCTCTTTCTGCTGCCTATCATATTTCTGTTTATACTATAGCAGATGGATATAAAGCATCTGATAAGGCGGAGGCTACGCTGTATTGGATTAATGCTAACCTGGAAAATGGTACCAACATCAATCAGGTAAGAACACGGGACGTGGTGGCTTCTGCCCATGACGGCATCGTCAGCATTTGGGGTCTTGATAATGGCGAGGTGGTGAAGTTCTTCGCTGCTGACGGCAAGTATCTCGGCTCTGCGGTTGCAGCCAACGGTGCTGCCTCTTATGCTGTATCCGAGTCTTTGGTTATCGCCAAAGTGGGTAAGAATTCTATCAAGATTGCGATGAAATAAGGATTGTGCAGAGCGATGCACCTACCGTAAAATTATAAAAGTAAGGGGAAGAAGGCGAGTAACGTAAATTGCTCACTTTTTCCTTTTTTTTGTAAATAATTCTGAGAAATAAAGTGCTTTGAAACTTTTTTTTAGGAGCTATTGCTCCTAATTGTTTTGCCTGACATAAAAATATAAATTACCTTCGTAGAAATTTTTTAAAATAAAATCAACATGAAGGCAATTACGGATACTGGAATAATATCTGCACAGGGGTACATGGAAGAGGAGCTTAGCAATAGTCTAAGGCCCCTCGTAAAATCTATGTTGCAGAAAGATATAGTAACCCGCAAGCAACTTAAAAAGGAATTTCATATCGATTATAAAACCATCAGAAAACTTGTTATTGACGGGGTAAAGATTTCTATGGGTTCCATATTGAAGTTTAATTATGCTATTGCTTATTATCTGAATGAAGAGCTGAATAAACAGAAGAGCAAGGCAAATAAGGAAAAAGTTGATGAGGTTTATGTAAGTGAGGTAAAAGAACTGGATAAAGGTTATAGAAAGCTTTATGGTATACAAGCTACTATAGTTGATGTACTAATCGCCAAAGGAGTAGATTTGAAAATGCTGAAGCTTTGATAAACAAATAACAACTATAATATTTAGCCGTACATGAGTATTTGTGTGGCTATCATGAAGAAACAAATAACAATATTAACTTTTAAACAAATAAAAATGAAAAATTCAACATGAAATCGGGGGAGACATTCCTCATACTGCTCTGCAGCTCAATGTCTCCGAAGTAAGGATTCACCCTGGAAAACTTCCAGGGGCCACCTCTTCTTTAAAATAGAGGAAGTAAATTTAGTCTATCTTAAAAGGTGAAGATATATGACTAAAATATTTTACGGATTGCCAATCTGGCTAGTGCAGACTGGACCGGTTAACATCGAGGTAGTTATTAACGTAGAATTCAGTGGCAACAGCAAAGTGGTTATTGATTCTGCTAGTTTCAAACAGTTAATGAATATGGAAGATGAGAATTAGAATAGATAAAATCGTCTTCCGTGATCAATCCAGAATGATTGTAGGTAAAGATGATGATCAGCAAAAGGAGAATGAAGAGAGTGAAGAGGAAGAGCCAGGAACGGGTTCTGCAGGAGCGAGAGACAGAGCTCCTACGGTCGACTTGGAAGTGGTGAATGACCAATCTAAACCAGGAAAAGATGAAGAACATACACCGTCTTGTTTTCTATTGGAAGGCAGGGTTGTTCCTGTTGAACTTTGCAATGACAGAGCAACCAAGATATTCCGACTACTTAGAAACGCTCAAATCCTGAATGATGATTTCAAGCCCGTCAACAAAATGCCGTGGTGGAAAAGAGGGGAACTTGCCGATATACTGGCAACGGAACTGAACATCCAGCACACCTGGAAAGTGTTCGGCGTTTTCTGGGATATGGATGCTGAAAGTTTGAGAGGCGGATTCAATAAAGCTAAGGATCATGCTTATAAATATGATTTTGATGAGGAAATCATGGATATTTTAAGATAATTTTTGGTACGATGTGGTACGACCGTACTTCATCGTACCATAGCAGTGTCGCAGAATTGCCGTACATTTGCCCCCGGAATTCAGAACCGATATGGTCTGGGTTTCGGGGGCTTTTGTGTATAGGCACATCAACCGTTGTGGGAGCGCCCAACTTTA
>OHSH01000146.1_pt1 | contig 57680 bp, 39 predicted proteins | sample 1578611 | NCBI WGS metagenome assembly OHSH01 (sample SAMEA3879576, study PRJEB24766) | human gut metagenome | biome: human-associated habitat; feature: feces | place: USA | collected 1985/1987 | reverse complement strand
GGCTATTACAGATGATTTTCCGCGCGTGATATCCGGCAGCCTTAAATACGCCGCGACGGCGAGAACGGCAAAAATCACGAAAGAGACGGCGTTTGCGTTTTTATTTACTGTGATTTTCATATGCACCTCACAAGAACTTTCACTATCTGCTTGACGCTGTGCTGAAGTGCGGCTTTTGATATCTCGTTGCGTTTGACAGCTTTTAATATCATACGGAAGTGTTTTTTGCTGCCGGGGGTGAGCAGATTCGTGCCGGCACAGACGCTTCTTATGCTGTCAGCGGTGTCATAGGATCCCCAGTCTGTCATAACAAAGCCGTCAAAGCCCCACTCGCTGCGTAAAAGGTCATTTAGCAGTGCGGAATTTTCGCATGGATAGATACCGTTTACCGGGTTGTATGATGTCATGACACAGCCTGGCTTATACAGAGAGAAAGCTTTGTCAAATACTCGCAGATAAAGGTCGCGCAGGGTGTTCTCGTCAATTATCCCGTGCGCCGATTTGCGCTCGAACTCCATGTTGTTGGCGATAAGATGCTTGTATGTCGCTATAACTCCGTTTTCCTCTAGCCCTCTCGCCTGATATGCCATTAAAGTTCCCGTCAGTATCGGATCCTCCGAGTAATATTCCGGATGGCGTCCGCAGAGAATGTTACGGTGAAGGTTTCCGCCGGGACCGAGATTTATTGAAATGCCGTTCTCTTTTGACTCGTCCGCAAGCACTTTGCCCACTTTATATGCGAGGCTTTTGTTGAATGTCCCGGCGAGCAGATTGCTTGACGGAAATCCGGTCGTAGGACGGTTGAGATTGACGCAGCAGTTGCCGTCGCTCATGTATAGTGTAGGCACACCCAGACGCTTGCTTGACGCGAGTTTTCCGGCGGCTCCGCTTTTGCCGGGACCCCAACAGGAGCCGTTGCAGACGGTAAAATCCGCCAGCTCTCTGAGCGAAAACTGTGATACGAAGTCATCAAGTTTAGTCAAATCATTCTTGACATCGGAAAGTGTTATGGGACTTCCACTGTATCGGGGCAGCGCATTATAAGAGGGACTTGTATATTCGGCGTGAACTGCTATGGCTTTTTTAGCCTCAGTGATTTTTGTCTTGTCCGTGCGGACATTGCCGTTTTCGTCAACACCTGTTAGTTTCTCTGCCTCACGGCAGACGGATACGGTTTTTTCACAGACTACATCGTCTTCAAGGACGAAAGAACAAATTGTTTTGATCTTGTCCGCTTCGCCGCCGACCATAACGTCGTATTGACCTTTGGAGAGAATGAACGCGTGAATGTTTTTGTCATAGTGCGAAAAATCTTTCTGCGGTATATCAATCGTCAGTGTTTGGCGTTCGCCTTTTTTCAAAAGTGCTGTCTTTTCAAAGCCGCAGAACAGCTTGGCGGGTCTCGGCTCATTCCCGCGCGGTGCTTTGACATAGACGAGAACAGAGTCCTTTCCGGGAACATCGGAGTTATTTGTAACTTCTGCGCTGACGCGGAGTATGCCGCCTTCAAATGATGCGGAGGAGCGGACGGAAAAGTCGGAATAAGACAGTCCGCGACCGAAGTAATAAGCGGCGTCTTTTTTGAACGAGTCAAAGTAGCGGTAGCCGACAAATTCCTGCTCCTCGTAATATACGCTTGCGCCGAAGCGCTTTCCGTCGTCGGAGTAGAGCGGAGAGTTGTCATCGAGATTGATGAAGTTTTTTGCGGACGGCGAGCCGTAATAGTCTATCGGCCATGTGTCGGCAAGTCTGCCGGAGGGATTGACTTTTCCGCAGAGAATATCAATAAGGCTTTCGCTGCCGCGCTGGCCGCTGAAGCCTGTCCATATAACGGCCGACGCACCGAGACCGCGGATGAACCCCATCTCGATAGGATATCCGGTGTTCAGAATGATTATAAGATTTTTATACTTTGCGGCGGCTTCGCTGAGTGCCGCCTTTTCTTCGTCTGTCAGATAATATTCACCCTTTATCGGTCGGTTGTCTTTGTTTTCGCCCGAGCCGCGGGAAATAAAGAACAGAGCCGTCTCGGCGTTATCGCGTATGCTGAGTGCCCCTGAATGTTCGACGGCTTCGGGAACGGTCAGTGTCCAGCGCGGCTTTATGAGGCTTGCACCGATTGCCGTTATACGAAAATCATTGTAAGCCCCCAGCAGTTTTATTGAACTGCTGCTGCCAAGCGGGAGAATGCCGTTGTTTTCGAGCAGGACGATGCCCTCATCGGAAACCTCTTTTGCCGCTTGCTCATTTTCTTTGTGCAGACCGTCATCAATCGGCTTGGGCGGGGTTTTGAATCTGAAGGTGCAGTCGGGAAAACGTCTGCCGTCAATATCTCTATAGCCGCTGAGCTTTACGGTGTAGGTCTTGTCAAAGTCCTGAGCCGCTTCGCCGACGGGCAGGAGATATATGGGCAGGGGTGAGAAATCAAATTTGACGCACTTGCCCTTTGAAACGGGCTTGCCGTTTACCGTGGCTGTTCCGTAGCCGTCGTCGGCTATCATTTTTGTGCAGACTATGGGCAGGCTGCGGGGCGCTGCACAGTTCATTGCAAACATCCCGTTGTCAATGTCATAAGGATTATATTTTTTTGCCAGTACAGTGAAGAACAGTGGCATTTTATTTCAACTCCATTTTCAAAAAATCTGCTTTTCCTTTGCCTCGATATACTAAATACAGGGCATCAGTTTTTTCTCCGGGATCTATTTTGACGGAAAATGTTTTCCATTCCGTCGATTGAGAAAGAGGAATAATTCCAACATTTCTGTCTCCGATTTTTATATCCATCCTGCCGTTTGCATTTCTGACAGTAACAGAAATGCAGACGGGCTTTTTGAAATTAAAATATTTGAAACCGATGACGGTGCCATTGGTAATTGCCGTTACAAAGCTTTCGCCGTTTCGCGACGCGATGTTGGGCTGTCTGTCTCCTTTGCCGTTTCCCTGAACATTTTTAGTGCGGCGGTTATACAGATTGCAGCACAGAGCGGCGGAATATTCGCCAGCTGCGGGCAGGGGAGCACCGACACCCTGTGTGGTTATCTCAACCTGATTTATTTTTCCGTCTGCGTTTATTGTTACGGGCTCCGCGCAGGCCTGGCGGGAGAAATCCGTATTGTTCGTGCAGCGGTGATAGAAAACATAATATTTTTCGTTTATCTGTTCTATCGAGCCGTGTATCGTCCCTGCGGGGGCTTTTCGCTGCTTGTTGCCGCGATAGCCGAGGTCGCTGTTTGAAATAATAACGCCGCGATATTGAAAACCTCTGTCCGGAAAATTGCTTGTCGCGTAGGCAAGCTCGTTGTTCTCGCCGGATGAGTATATCAGATAATACAAATCGTTTATTTTTCGTATGCATGGAGCTTCATAAAACGGGTGGCGATAAAGCTCGCTTGATTTATCCGCAGTAGTTTTGCTGTCGAGAACCGCCTTCGGTTCGCTCTTTACCGTGCACATATCATTTTCAAGCTCGACAACTGCGCAGGAAAGTATGCTTGGTTTTGTTTCCGTCACCTCGCGATACGAGCGGTTGGTCAGTTTGCTGAGCACAAAACGGTAGAGCGGAGAAAACACTTTACTTCTGAAATCTCTGCCGAGCCCCCATCCGTAATAGAGCCATATTCTGCCGTTGTCGTTTATGACTGCGGGGTCGTTTGTAAGAAACTTCAAAATCGGAGTGCCGTTTTTATATTTGATATCGCTGAGATATTCAAACGGACCGTCAGGACTTTCCGAAACGGCGACAGACATCGGGCCGAATGCAGATGTGTTCGGTCCCGCAGCGAAATAGTAGAGATAATATTTCCCGTCATTTCCTCTTACGCAATCGGGTGCATAGTAATCTGCAAGGCGACCGCCGCGGCTTCTCGGATCCTGCGATTTCAGGTAGGCTTTTTCTTTGCAGCTCCAAGACGAAAGGTCTGAGACGGGAGCCGACCAGACGGAGTAATCCTGCACACAGAATCTGTCCGAGTTTTCGGCATCGTGACTGCCGTATAGATATACCCTGTCACCGAAAACATGAGCTTCGCCGTCGGGAATATATTCATTTAATGGAAAAAGCGGATTCATGGTATTATCTCTCCGTTTGTTTCGATAATCTTTTTATAATGGTACGCGGAATTTTTAGGTGTGCGCTTGAGCGTTTTATAATCGACATATATGAGCCCGAACCTCGGTTCGTAGCCCTCTGCCCACTCAAAGTTGTCCATAAGCGACCAATGCTGATATCCGAAAACCTTGACTCCGTCATCAATGGCTCTTCTGACATTTGAAAGGTAGTCATTCATAAAGCCGATGCGCACATCGTCCCTGACTTCTCCGTCCGTTATGCTGTCGTTGTTTGCCATGCCGTTTTCGGTTATGATTATCGGCAGGCGGTATCTGCGATAAAGGAACTTCAATGTCCAGTAAATCGAGCGTCCGTCTATTACCCAGCCGAGCGAGGTGGTGTTGAGCTTTGATTTGTCAATGCTTTTGTCGCCGCCCCAGGCGGAATAATTAAATGCCTCATAGTGGTTGACGGCAAGAAAATCAAAATCTGTTTTAAAGCGGGGCATATCACTTTTATGCGTCGCGTAAACACAGTAGGCGGTGACGGGCTTTCCCAGAAGAATGGGATCCATCCACCAGCGGTTGTTCATCGTGCCCATAGTCACATTGAACGATTTGTTGTACGCTTCCTCTACGCTCTTCGGGTCTGATTCATCATTCGGGATAAACGCGCCCGACGCGAAAGAGAGACCTATAAGCGGCTTCTTTTTCGCGTATTTTCTGATGGTTTCGACCGCCCGACGATTTGTGAGCATAAATATCTTCGTGAATTTCGGCAGGGCAAGATAGCGGTGCTTGAACGGCGCATGAACTCCCTGCATATAGCCGTTCATGAGAAAACAGGACGGCTCGTTGAAGGTTATCCAGTATGTTACTCTGTCGGACAGAGCCTCGACGACTGCTTTTACATAGAAAGCAAAGTCGTCTATAATATCTTTTTTCAGCCAGCCGCCCTTTTTATATTGCCAGAGCGGCAGATCCCAGTGGTAGAGCGTAACGAGCGGCTCGATTCCGTTTTTAATGAGCTCATCAACGAGATTGCTGTAAAATTCAAGTCCCTTGGGGTTGACCTTGCCGTCTTGGGAGATAACTCTCGGCCAGGATACGGAGAACCTGTATGATTTCAGCCCCAGCTCCTTCATCAGAGCGACATCTTCCTTGTACCTGTGATAATGATCGCAGGCGACATGGCAGTTGTCGCCGTTTTTTATTTTTTCTTTCGGAGCTTCATCCCATATGCTGGGCGTTCGGCCGTCCGAATCATATCCGCCCTCGATCTGCGGTGCGGCTGTCGCGGCTCCCCAGAGAAAGCCGTCGGGAAAAGCATTTTTGCTCACGAGTTATCCTCCTTGCTTGTTGTAACGGTGAAGTTCAGCAGATTCAATTTGCCGGAGCCTTCGAAACGAAAATACAAGGCCGACTCGGCAAGAGAGAAACGAATACCTGTCTTTGCCCGCCGTGTATTTGGACGAATATCTATTTCTCCGATACAATCGCCGTCGATCTGTGTGAACAGGCGAAGTTTACCGCGTGCTCTGCCGCTGACAGAAGCAATGATGCCGGCGACATCGGACAAATCAAGATATTTATAACCGGTAACAGTTTTGCCTTTTATATTTGCAATATATTGGCAGGGATCACATTCACGGTATTCTCCTTTTTGGGTTATGTACGGATAAGAGCGCTTGTTGGTCTTTGTTGTTTTGCACGCGCCCTGTTTTCCGTACAGCACGCAGGCAATCCCCGCTTCATATGTACAGCCTGTCACCAAACACATGAGGCTCTCTGTCGGGAACATATTCCCATGAGGGCGGATATGGATTTATAACTGCATTGTGCATATTAAAACTCAGCCTTTCTTTATATCCGACAGCTTGCTACGTGCCGCCCGCTTGAGAACGAATATGTGCTTGAATCCGGCAGGGTAAGGCTACATTTTGTTGATACGGGAACTTCTATTTCTATCTCAAAATTGCCGTCTTTTATTGTCCATTCTATCTTTATCATTCCGTATGGCGTTTTTGTTTCACCCTTTGCATGGGTAAGCCCGCCGCCGACAATCGGCTTTACGGTAAAGCTCTTATATCCGCCGGCATTTGCTTCAAGCCCGAGAACCCTGCGGTAGAGAAATGCGCCGACTGCGCCATAGGCGTAATGGTTGAACGAGACCATGCTGTTTTCGCCCTCAACATCGCTGCCGTTGAGGTTGTCCATGTTCACGCTGCCGTTTGGTCTGAGCGCGTCCCACTGCTCCCAGGTTGTCGTTGCGCCAGCCTTGACGCAATAGAGCCATGACGGACAGGTGTCCTGAAGCAGCAGACGGTAGGCGGTGTCAATGTATCCGTTGTCTGCGAGAGCAAACAGCAGATACGGCGTGCCGGTAAATCCGGTGCTCAGGTGATAATCATTTTCAATGACAAGGCGGTTGAGATTCGCTGCCATGTTTTTCTTCTCTTCTCCGCTCACCATTCCGAAATGCAGCGGCAGAACATATCCGGTCTGAAATTCTCTTTTCAGCTTTCCGTTTCCGTCAGTAAAAGTTTTTCTGTATGCTAAAGATATTTCGTCTTTTAGCTTTCTGTAATATTCTGCATCGTTTTTGTTGCCAAGCAGCGAGGCGATTTCCGATACGATGGCGCAGGAGTTTGCGTAGTAAGCCGTGGCGACCCACTTGCCCTTGCCCATCCAGTCCTTTATTCCCTCTCCGGGAGCGCACCAGTCGCCGAACTGGAACAGCCATTTCCAGATATGCTTTCGATATTTTCCGGGACCCGAAAGACTTGCCCAGAATTTGACGGCTCTGAGGAATTTTTTCATAACCGGGTATTGCTCTCTGAGCATTTCAATATCCCCGCGCGCGAGATATTCGCAGTAGGGGACTATCGTGCAGCAGTCGCCCCAGCAGGCGGTGGCGACTGTCGGCGCGCTGTTGCCCTGTTTCGGAACGACCATAGGTATTCCGCCGCCTACGCCCTGTTCCGATTTGACATCGGCAAGCCATTTGTCAAGAAAACGCGAAATATCAAAATTGTAGCAGGCTGTGTCGGCGAAAACCGAAATGTCGCCCGTCCAGCCCTGCCGTTCGTCTCTCTGCGGGCAGTCCGTCGGAATATCGACAAAGTTTGACTTTCCGCTCCAGCGAATATTGCTCTGGAGCTTATTGATGAGCGGGTCTGAACATTCGAATTTTCCGATTTCTTCAAAGTCGGAGTGGATAACGAAGGCTTCAACCGTTATATTTTCGGGGTTTATCCCGGATATGCCGATATACCGAAAGCCCATGTAGGTGAGCCTCGGCGAATATTCCTGCTCTCCATCGGCGCAGACATATGTTGCGGTGGCTTTTGCGGTACGGAGAGATTTGACGCAAAGGTCGCCGTCAATGAGCAGCTCCGCGTGGCGCACCGTTACTATTTGCCCGGTTTTGCCTTTTATTTTCAGATGCACTGCTCCCGCAAAATTCTGCCCGAAATCGTAAACAGTTTCTTTTCCGTTCTTGGCAGGAAATGAATCTATCGGCTGCAGTATTTCGTGCGCGGTGACTTTGCAGCCGTATTGCGCCGAAAGATGCGGCTTGAACTTTGGCGTGTATATATCCGCATCTGACCACTTGATTTTGTTGAGGTCAACTGTTGCATCATAAGTTTCGCCGTCATAAAAATCACCGAAACGGTAGTTCCCTTGCGTTGTGACCTGCCATGTGCCGTCGGTGACTATCTTCTCTGTTGAGCCGTCTCGATATTCGAGAAACAGCTCCATCAGGAAAGCCTGACGGTCGCAGGTGATGCGGCTTTTGCTCGAATATGTGAACCGTCCGGCAGCCCATCCGCCGCCGACAACGGCAATGATTGTGTTTTCGTCGGCAAGCAAGTTGCCGATATCGTATAAATTATATTGCAGGGAGTGCTTGTAGCTCGTGAATCCGGGCGCAAAGTATTCGTTTCCGACTTTTTTCCCGTTTATGTTCAGCTCATAGATGCCGAGCGCCGTCGCGGTCACAAAAGCCCGCTTAAGCGGCTTCTTGACGGAGAAGCTTTTGCGGAAGGTAAACGGGGCAGGTGAGGTATTCTTTGCAAAAGAATAGACTTTATCTGTTATCCAATTCGCTGTCCACGGCACGGAAAGTCTGCCTGTTGAAAAGTCTGCTTCTTTTGAAGCGCTGCGCCCCATGTTGTCGAAAGCCGTTAATTTCACCGTATATTCTGTGAACGGCTTGAGCTCAAGCCCATCAAGGACAATGCCGGTTTGCCCGGTAACTTCTTTTTTGATATCGCCGACACAAACAACTGCTCTGCTTAATTCACAGCCGTCCTGGTCGGAGTGGAGAGAAAAAGACAGTACCGGTTGAGTGTTGTCGGTGACTACATCCTTTTTTGAGTGTTCTATTTTTATTTCATCAATTTCAAACATAGTGTTTTCTCAAAACTCGTTTATCGAACCTTTGGCTATTCCGCTTTCGTTGAATGAATCAACTGCAAAATAATACTTTTCTGTTTCTTTATTTAAAAATGTTACCGTATAGTCATTTTGACCATACAAAAGAATGCTGTTATAAAGCTTATCGGGGGCGATTCCGAGACGGATGCAATATCCCATAGCATCGTTTTGACTGTTCCATGAGAGCCTTGCTTCGGTGGCGCTTGTTCTCTCGGCATTTTCGCCGGAAACAGCCGAGGGCTTTTTATTATTGTCGAGACCGAATACTCTGAGCCCGGATATCGAAAAATTCTGCCCGTATGGAGCACTTGCAAAGACTATGCGGATATAACGCGCCCTTGCGCGGCGAGGGATGAGCTTGTGCGGAAAAACCGTGTTCTGCGTTTCTTCGTAAGGAGCCCAATCGGTGCCGTTTGAACTGTATTCTATTCTGTATTCATAGCGGACAAGTTCTTCTTCGATATATCTCTCCTGGGTGAACGTTCCGCCGTATTCTTTCATCGGGGCGCGCTTCTTTTTTGTGAAGCAGTCGGCAAAATTTACCTGTACCGCTTCAACCTTATATTCTTTCCCGAGATCGACGCTCAGCCATTCTCCGCTGTTTCCGCTGGTTGCCGACCAAGCGCTTTTTATGCTTTCGTCAAAGGCGTTCTGCGGGTCGAATCCGCTGCGGCTTGAGGAGGCGCACGCCGTCTTGTGATAAGACAAAAGCATCCATTCCGGCTCAACGGTCAGCGGGTCAAATTTTCCGTCAGGGATGTTCTTTGGATAGTCCGCAAAATACTGGTTGCAGAACAGTAATCCGTCTTTGTCAACTCCCGCAGGCCAAAGACCGAGACGGCGTTCAAAATTATGGTTGACACCCACGCAGACCGTGGAGGCGTGCCAAAGATTTCCGGATTTGTCGCTGAATGTGCTGCCGTGACCGGCTCCGCAGGTGAATCCGGACGGAACAATGGAATACGGATTGTGCTTCTGCCATTCGAATTTACTGAGCGGGTTATCTGAAATCAGAACCGCATCGCCGTAGGTCGGAAACTCCGTGCCGGGAGTTGCATACTGAAAATAGTATCTGCCGTTTATTTTGTTGAGAAATGCGCCCTCGATAAACGCGCCGTCTCCGACAAACAGATTGATATATTTTTGCCACAGACTGATTTTTTTGTCGGCATAGATATCCTTGTTGTCTATGCCGTGGTTCTCTTTGTCGCCGGACACTATCGGTACCTTTTTGCCGATGGGAGTCATCGTCTTTATATCCATCTCAATCGCGTAGATAGGCTCTTTTGAAGAACAGCCCCAATAGAGATACGCTTTGTTGTCTTCAAAATGAAGGTGCGGATCCCAGAATGCAAACGGCGCCGAGACAAGCTCAAAGCCCTTAAATGGGTCGCGTGTGCGCAGTATCCTGCTTTTTTTTGAATAAGAAGAGGCGCAAAAATACAGCCATCCGTCGTGCTCACTCACATCGGGAGCATAGCCGTGTATTTCAAGCTTTCTGTCCTCGTGAAAGTCCCAGTGGAACAGGTCGTCCGAATAATAGAAGCCTCCGCACTTTGAGGTAAAAAGAAAATATTTGTTATTGAAGAGAATTACAGTCGGATCGGCCGCTTCCTTGTAGGCATATTTCCCGAACAGCGGATGCTGATATTTATATGCTATTTCGAGCGGATTGCAGTATAATTGCGCCATGTTGTTATTCCTCTTTTCCGCCCGTCACTTCTATGGAGAACGAGACAGGCTCTGTATTTTCGGAAGATACAGTGACGGTTGATTTGCCGTCGGCTTTCCCTGCGCGGAACACAGCGAGCGCTCTTCCGCGGTACGTATTATGATAAGGGTGGATAAAAACTTCGTCGGTTTTTGTCAGCGCGCTGCCGAATCCCTGCAGAGTGACTGCATTGCCGTCAATTTTTATGTCAACGCGCTGTTCCATATACGGAAGAAGCACTCCGTTTTTGTCGGTGAACTCAATTTCCGCAAAGCACAGAGCCTGCCCGTCGGGGGGCAGAACCGAGCGGTCGGGTCTGACTGTCAGAATCGGAGCTTTTTCGCCGCTGATGAGTCGGGTGCGCCCCGTCTCGTTCTCGCTTCTGTCCAAGGCTATCGCAGTGAGCGTGCCGGGAGCATATTTTACGGAGAACAGAGCCTTGTTTTGGCGGACTTTTTTTGTTCCTATAACCTTACCGTTGAGCTTCAATCTGACGCTGTCGGCTGTTGTATAAACCTCTGCGACGGTCGGCTTTCCTTCAAAGCCGTGCCATGTCCAGCTGTCGAGCGCATTTGTGAACTGCCATGCGCCCTTGCTCGGTGTTTCTCCGCTATGGTTGAGCGGCCTGACAGCGAGAAACGGCTCGGTTTCCGTTCCCCATACGGTTCGGAGAAATGCCATTTGCGCCAAAGGCAGACCGGTAATGTCAATCATTCCCTGCCCGGAGAGGAGCGGAAGCCCCTTGTAGGACTGATATGTCCATCCCATGCAGGTCTCGCCTATGTAGTCCCATGCCGACCATACGAAGTCACCTATCAGCTGCTTGTGCCTGAGAACGCGGTTCCAGTTATACGGCAAATCGGCGGACATAGTCTCTGTGCCTATCATCAGCCGGTCGGGATATTTTTCGGCATCCTTGTCATAGCGCGAGGATGCGTAATTTAGTCCGACAATGTCAAGGGCGGGGGATATGTCACGCACTGCTTTTTCTGCCAGTCGGGTATCGCTCAGCACAAAAAATAACTTGCCGAGCTTTTCCGCCCAATAATTAAAAAATGCCGAACCGGATTTCTTTTCTTTGTAGCCTTTGCCTTCCGGCAGAGGTTCTCTTTTATATTCCTTTTTGTCGCTGTAAACGCCGATGCCAAGACGCGCATAGACGTCGAGCAGGACATTTATTCCGCAAGTGACCGGACGGGTGCCGTCGAGCGAGTGAACTGTATCGCGCATTTCGGCGCACAGCTCGATTCCGCGCTTAGAAGCCGTTTCTGTGACCTCGTTGCCGAGAGAATACATTATAACACTCGGATGATTGTAGTCGTTTTCGACCATTGCAGCGAGAACGGATTTGTAATCGGAGAGAAAATCACGCGAATAGTCATGGTATTCTTTCGGTATATACCATCCGTCAAATGCCTCGTCCATGACATACATACCTATTCTGTCGCAGGCATCGAGCAGTGAGCGGGAAGCGGGGTTATGCGCCATGCGCAGAGCATTGAAACCCTGGTTTTTCAGTATTCTTACGCGGCGTTCCTCGGCATCGGCAAAAGAACAGGCACCGAGAACACCGTTGTCATGGTGGATGCATCCGCCGCGAAGCAAAGTCTCACGGCCGTTGACAAGCAGCCCGGTTTTTCCGCTCCATTCGAGAGTGCGTATGCCGAATTTTTCTGTCAATTCTTCGCCGCCTCGCGAAACCTTGCAGGTATAGAGGTACGGCGCTTCTGCGGACCACAAGTGTGCTCCGCTAATCTCAAACCGACCTTTTTGACCGCTTGCGGCAAGGCTGCCATCGGCATCGAAAATCTGTATTTCCGCGCCGTCGTCGGTATCGATTTCGATAACGGCGGGTGAGATGCCTACGGTTTTTATCTTCAGAAAAGTCGGGGCATCTTTTCTTGAAATTTCAAGATATACGGGGCGGTATATTCCGCTGCCCGAATACCAGCGGCAGTTCGGAACAAGGCTGTTGTCGGCAAGGACCTCAACGGTGTTTTTGCCGCTCGTGACTTTTTCGGTGAGGTCGGCGGTAAACGGCGAATAACCGTATTTGTTTTCTTTAACGGCTTCGCCGTTTACGCTCACAACTGCATTGCGGTATACACCGCCGAAGTGCAGCCGTATATTTTTGCCGATGTCACTTTCGTTGATTTGAAATGTTTTTGTGTATCTGTACTTTCCGCCCGGAAAGTATCCGCTCTGAACCGAGTTTCTGCATGAAGCATATCTCTTTTCGCCGAGCATCGCATCGTGCGGAAGACAAACGGAGAAGCTTTCACCGTTTTCCTTTGTCAGCGTCCAGCCGTCGTTAAAATCGAATATCATTTGGATTCACCGTGTTTTTTGGCGAGCTTCGCCGCCTTTTTCTGTTCTTTCTTTGCCTTTGCGGCGAGATATTTGGCGTTTTCTGCCTCAAAGTCAAGTCCCTTCTTTTCACAGAGGGCTTTGAGGTCCTTTATTCTGTTTTCCTCGTATTCGCGCTCGTCGCGTTCTGCCTCCAGTCTGTCCAGCTCTTCCGGTTCGATCCACTCTTCACCTTTGGCAAGGACAGCTTCTCTCTTTCTGCGGAGCAGTTCGGCGGAAATTTCGGGCATCTTCTTTTCTACATCCACGAATGGAAGCAGAATTATGAACGCTGTAGAAAGAATAATATCGAACAGATAGAATGAGAGGGTCATAAAGGCTCTGACTTTTTCGTTTGGCATAACTCCGGCAATATCAACGAAGCCGAGGCGGAGAATAGCCGATTCGTATCCGCCGGCAAACGGTGCATATATAAGAGTCATAACAGCAGTGACAATACCTGTGCCGAGAAGTCCCTCAAGGCGGATATGCGACTTGTATTCGATGCTGTCAAATGCAAAGCAGGTAAGCGTTGCAAAAATATATGCGTTGGGAAGCCAGCCGAGGTTTCTTAAAAATCCCGCTATCAGAGCAGGAATCATTTTATCCGGGAATATCCAGCCGATGATGCTGCCGATAAGCACGAGCGAATATCCGCCGACGGTCAGATTCTTTATTCCGACTTTTTTGGATATCGGGTATATCAGGAAAGCGCCGATACCGAGCGGAACTCCTGTTACGATCTGATAGATCATCTGCATGAAATCGTTGTTGATGCCGCCGAGCATATATTGAATATAGAAATATTGAACGTTTCCGCCCTTGTAGTTGTCAACAATTCCTCCCAGAAGCCCAAGAAAAGTCAGAATGACCCAGTATTTGTTGGTGAACAGTGCTTTCATCTGTTCTTTAAGAGGAATATTGTTTTCTCTGTCAATGCCCTGTTCGAGTGCGATATCTTCGATAATGCGCTCTCTGGTGAAATAGTACTCCATGAGCACAAGCGGAACGGCGACTATCGAAAGGATTATCATAAGTATAGCATATCCTTTGATATCATACTGGAGCCATAACGGGATAATGACCGAAGAGACAAGCATTCCGATGAGTATGCCGGAAATGAGAGTCCACGACATTTTGCGTATAAAAGTCAGCTGAGCTTTCTCTTTGGCGTTGTGAGTTGAAAGAGATACTATGTTGTCGCGGAACAGGTAAAAGTAGGAGGTTCCGATTGTATGATAGCATATGAGCAGGGTGAAGAAATAGTACCAGTAGTTATCACCCAGAGTATTTCCCGAAAACAGGAAGATGGTCGCCGCTATTGCAACGGAACAGAATCCGAAGATCAGATACCACGGACGGAGTCTACCCTGCTTTGACTTTGTGTGCGAAATGAGCCACGACACCAAGAGACCTGTAGCGACGGCAAGAATCTTTGCAACAGTCATTACCATCTCATATTTTTTGCCCATTGCGGATATCATCGCGGCGTTGCCTTCGCCGTACATTGCGCCGACCTGCTGAGTGAAAAACTTTTCAACGAGCGCAGCAACAGTGTTGACAACGAGAATGAGTCCGAGGGGACCGATGAGGTGCCCAAGGTATTTTTCTTTCCATGACACCGAGCAGGTTTTTATCTTTGAATCAAAAAACTTTGTATTTAGTATGCTTTTTTCAAGCAAGGATATTTCTTTCATAAGTTCACCCTTTTATCAATATGTGCCGTCGAAGTGTTATTTCGATACTTTGTTGAAATCTATTTTTATAGTTGTTTTTCCGCCCTGCTCAAATGTTACCGGAACGGAGAAAACGCCGTTTTGACCCTTGAATGTCTTGCTTTTTCCGGCGGCAACGCCTATGTTGCCGTTTTCACTCTGGTTTTTAGGTGTGAGGGTCAGCTCCGTTCCATCGTCATTGATTTCCCAGAAACCGTCGCTCCACATGGAATATTTTCCCGCAAACTGGGCGCAGTGAAGCTCGTAGATTCTGCCTTTTTCACCCCACTCGTTTGCGTCAGAGGTGTTTCTGAGCAGTATGTATGCATCGCCGACGACTCCCGCCCATATCTTGCTTTCGGAATCGGATCGCAGAATGTCGCCATTTTTTTCCTTTATGAAGGCAAACTTGCCGACAGAAACAGACGGCTGTTTTGCCGGGACGGCTGTTGTTCCGCTTGAAGAGGCATCTGCTTTTGTCTCTTCAATGGATGCGGATTCGGAATCTGTTTGCGGTGCAGTGGAGTCCTGCGGAGCCGCAGATGGGTTCTCAACTTGAGCTTCAACGCTTCCCGAGGATGCGTCGGTGGTATCGGTTTCGATGTTCTTCTGGTCGCGGCAGCCTGCAAATAAAGCAAGCATCGCCAGTGAAAGAAGCGCGCAGATAAATTTTTTCATATATGATCCTCCTGTTTTTGATTTTGCTCTTTTGCTGTGATTTTAGACGCGGCAAACACACAATGCCCAAAATCAGTCAACAAAGTCTGCAAAAAATAATCATTATACATTGATTTTAATCAAAAACAGTTGAACAGTATTTCACTATCGGGTATAATATTATAAAATAAGGTTCGCTGGGGTGCTATTTGTGGATGACAGAATAAATAATATATGCAGTTTATTTTACGCTTCACATTATATACCGCTGGCGGTGTATGAAGAAAGGACTATAGTACATATTTTTTCGTCGGCGGGTAGCAGTCTCGATTTGTTTTCTTTGTTTGAGGCTCAGTCGTTTTCCGCCGAGCAGACTATGTATATCCTGACTTTGCCTGAACAGGGGACGTATGGGCAGATAAAAATAAAAAACAGTCCGATGAGAGTGCTTCTCGGTCCGGTTTTTCCGACGCCTATCACGGAAGATACGGTTATGACTGTTGCGCGAAGAAATTTAACGGATAAAAAAGATATGGATGCGTTGGCGGAATTTCTGTATTCCATTCCGAATTGCTCATATAATCAGTTTGTGAACCTTACCGCGCTTCTGAATTTTATTATCAACGGTGAGATGTTTGACATTGCGGAGCAGTTTCTCGAAGAATCGTCGGACGTAGGAAACAAGCTTGCGGTTACATATACCGAGAATTTGTACAAATCACAGGACGAGCAGGTTCTGCACGGAACATATCAGTTTGAAAATATGCTCCTCTCATTTGTAAGGGACGGCGAGACAGACAAACTGAATGCGTTTTTGACCTCCACCGCGAAAACAACGCACCTGCGGGAGGGAAAACTTGCGGAAGCGCCGCTGCGTCAGGCAAAAAATCTTTTGATAGGCGTAGCAACCATGGTCGGCAAGGTCGGCGCTATCGGTGGCGGACTCGGAGTTGAAGAGACTTATCGCCTTATCGATCTGTATATCCAGGAGTGTGAAAAGACCTCCTCAACAGAGGAGGTTAAAGTGCTGCAGTACAACATGCTTCTTGATTTCACGGACAGGGTTGCACAAGTGAAGGCCCCGCGGAATGCGTCGAAAGAGATATATGCTTGTATGCAGTATATTCAAAATCACACAAACTGTCAGATAGGAATAGATGATGTTGCGGGATTCATCGGAAAGAGCAGGACATATGTAACAAAAAAATTCAGGCAGGAAACCGGAGAAAGCATTACAGATTTCATTATAAAAAGTAAAATAAGAGACGCCAAAAGGCTTCTCAGATACTCTAACCGAAGTCTGTCGGAGATCAGCACCCATCTTTGCTTTTCAAGTCAGGCGTATTTCCAAACCGTGTTTAAAAAGTCTACGGGTATGACGCCGAATGAATACAGGAATGTTCACAACGAAAAGTGATTGGAACTTGAGGAAAATCGAAATTTTAAAGGAAAAATGCGATTCTTAGCAGTTAATCAAAAATTACAGAAAATAATAAAGATGCAGTGCCGGACGCGCAGAACGGCTTCATCATCAAACAGACGGTCGATAGGATAACCGTCTGCGATAAATAAATATATGCAAATAAAATTCAAATGCGGGGTGACAGTCGACCGGAAATATGTAGAATAAAAAGAATGAACAGCGCCTCGAAATGTCTTATACAGCATTTCGAGGCGCTGATTGCGATTTTTATTTCGTATATTTCTTCAGAAAGTGGTGGAAATAATCACAACGATATGTTACAATTCCGATGAAGAGGGAAGATGAATTATATTTTTTTGCCGTCTTTTTATTGAAAAGATGCGTTGTTGAATATAGGAGTAATAATGTAATTTGTGCTTGAAAGAGCAGTTGATACACACAACAATGCGGTTCAGCTTTCGCTGTGCCTACTCACATCCACGTACTCTGCAATGAATATAAATTCTCCAGCATGTCTCAACACAGAATTTTCAATGCTGTGTTACGGTGCAAGGCTTTCCGAGCCTTTTGTGTCTTACACGCAGCGGAAAGGAACGGTCATAACAATGAAAGAAAACCAAGAAAAGAAATCAAAGCTTTCCGGATTGGGTGCCACGCTTCAGCTCGGGAATAAGCCGCTTTGGAAGGAACGCGTGGCATATTTCTTCGTGAACCTCGGAAATATCCCTATAATGACCATGGTCAACGCATACCTTTCGATTTTCTATACCGACACACTCGGTATGGACGCAAAGGTCGTCGGAACAATGTTTTTGATAGCAAGAGTTTTTGACGGAGTGAATGACCCATTCATCGGTTATTTCATTGACAGAGCGCCAAACTCAAAGTTCGGAAAATTCAGACGAATTCTTATTGTCGGAACGATCATCTGCACCTTGAACTATGCCGTGGTATGGATGGGTCCGGCATATGTTTCGGACTCGATGAAGGTTATGGTTGCCTATATTTCATATATGCTTATCGGTGTGACCTTCCCCGTTATGGACATTTCACTCAACAGTATGCTTCCTGTAATGACAAACGATATGGAGGAGCGAAATTTCCTTGCAATGCTAAAAAATTTTGCTTACGGTCTCGGCGGTGGACTCAACCTCATAGCTCCTATTGTTTTCGCAAAGTTCAACTCTTCCGTCAAGGGCTATAATATTATGAATCTGCTTGCTATGGGAATCATCCTTTCGTGCTCGCTCGGCGGAATCACGGGCATTCATCAGCGAGTCGAACCGCTCAAGGATGCCGGATATAAAGCAAAGGATTTTTTAAGAATAATTAAATTGAAGCCGCTTATCGCTTTCTTCATCGGCGGACTTATTGTTCAGACTGGACTTGCGTTCGTTGCAACGTCGAATCCATATTATGCAACGCACGCGCTCGGCTCGATCGGAAAGCTCACGATTATGAATACGGTCGCAATTGTCGGCGGCCCCGTCTCATTGCTTGCCGTTCCGCTCGCGAAGAAGATTGGAAAGCGCAGGATTTATGCTTGCGGAATGATCGTCACGGCGATCGGTTGTCTCGTTCGCCTTGTTGCGGTCAACGACAAAACGAGCGGCCTTGTCGCCGCCTGCGTCTCAAGCGTAATTTGCAGCTGCGGAACAAGCTTTGCACAGCTTTTGTATTATTCGATTCAGGCGGATAATATTGACTATGTGGACTACAAGCTCGGCCTGCGTGCTGAGGGCGTGATTGCCGCAGCGACCTCAATGATTACAAAAATAAGCAACGGAATAGGCGCAGCTTTTTCGCTTTACGTTCTTTCATGGACAGCAAACGGCGACGGCTCATACACAAAGTTAGGCCTCAGTCTTGCTGACGGCTTGATTCCGGGTATAGTGGTTTTTGTTGGTGCGATTGTATTCTTGTTGCTATACAGAATCAACAATGCAGAAGCCGAAAAAATTCAGGCGGTGCTTTCAGAAAGACGGGAGACGGCGGAAAATGAAACTTAAAAATATCCGAATCGATGATCTGTGCGGTTTTGCCGTGACAGACAGTGAAAATCCGCGCTTCACTCTTGAAACCGAAAACGAGCTTGAAAACGCTTTTATTTCTTCATATTCCCTCAAGGTCAAAAGTGACGAAGCTGTCCTTTGGCAGACAGAAGAGCAAAGCTCTACTGTCGACAATATCGTTTATGGCGGAAGAACTCTTCTTCCGTGCACGGTTTATACGGTAGAAGCGACGGTTTGTGACAATTACGGAAACAAAGCCGAAAAAACGGCGGAGTTTGAAACGGGCTTTCTTTCCGGTGATTTTTCTGCGGAGTGGATAACGAAGCCGAACTATCACGTCGGTTTCGGAAAAAACCCCATTCCGCTCGTCTTCAAACGTCAGTTTTTGCTTTCGGGTAAGGTGAAAAAAGCGCGGCTTTATTCAACTGCGTTAGGAATTTATTCATTCACGCTTTGCGGAAAAGAGATTTCCGACGACCGCTTTGCTCCCGGTTTCACGAGCTTTGAAGACCGACTTCAATATCAGGTTTATGACATTGCGCCGTTTCTCGAAGAGAAAAACGAATTGGTTTTCACCGTTGCGGGCGGTTGGGCGGTCGGGATTTTCGGCCTGAATAGAAGTAATAAGCTCGGCGCCGACAGGCTCGCGCTCAAAGCACTTGTTCAAATCGAATATGACGATGGGCGAAAAGACGAAATTAAAACCGACGAAAGCTGGCTCGTCACCGCTGACGGGCCTGTCAGAGACGTGTCGTTTTATAACGGAGAGATATTCGACGCAACGAAAACCTTAAGCAAGGCGATCTTCGAAAATGCCGAAAAAGAGAAGCCCCGTATTTCTCCGCGCCTCGTCGCATCGTACGGAAAATTTGCAAAAATAATCGAAACGCTCGAACCAAAAAAGATTCAAAAAAGCCAAAACGGCTATATTTATGATTTTGGTCAAAACTGCGCCGGAGTTCTCGAACTTGAAATTAAAGGGAGAAAAGGGCAGAGGATAACCGCTCGACATGCGGAGGTTCTTTTGAACGGCGAGCTTTTTACAAAGTCGCTGCGTTCGGCGAAAGCAAAGCTTGAATATGTTTGCGGCGGAGAAGAAGAGACCTACTGCCCGAAATTTACCTTTATGGGTTTTCGTTATGCCGAGCTTTGCGGAATTGAGCCTGAAAACGTCAAAGTCAGAATGAAGGTTATTTCCTCGATTGACGAGGAAACGGGAGACTTTTTCTGCTCCAACGAAAGCATTAACCGTCTTCAAAAGAATATCAGATACAGCGGTTTTTCAAACTTCCTTGAGATCCCGACCGACTGTCCTCAGCGCGACGAAAGACTCGGCTGGACGGGCGACATCTCCGTTTTTGCTTCGACAGCGTGCTTCAACTTCAATATGAACCGCTTTCTTAGAAAGTGGCTTATTGATGTGAAAGCACAGCAGACAAAAGACGGAGGAATCCCCGTTGTTGTTCCTCGGGTCAAACATTTCGGCGGAACAAAGATTACGGCCGGCTGGTCCGACTGTGTTTTCCTTGTCCCGTGGGCGCTTTATCAAAACAGCGGGGACAAAACCATTCTTGAAAAGTTTTATCCGATGATGAAAAGATATCTTTCGGGAGTCGAAAAGAAAGCGGCGGCGTTTTCATCGGGGGAAGAGCGATACATTTGGTCGCACGGATTTTCTTACGGCGATTGGTGCGCTCCGAACGAAAATCAAAAGCAATGGATGGCAAAAAAGAAGTGGATTTCAACCGCATATTATGCCAACGATTGCGCCCTCGCATCAAAAATTGCGACCATTCTCGGTTTTGAAGAGGAGGCTAAGGCGTTTCAAGAAAAGCGAAAGTGCATCGAAAACGCATATCGGAACGTTTTTACCGACAAAAAAGGAACGCTCAAAAACGAGTTTCAAACGGCCTATGTTTGCCCGCTGTATTTTGGAATGGTGAGCGGAGAGGAAAGAAAAAAATATGCTGAAAACCTTTTAAGACTCGTGAAAGAAGCCGATAATCATCTTTCCACCGGCTTCCTCGGAACACCATATCTCCTTTTCGCCCTTTCGGACAACGGATATATAAATGAAGCATATGACCTTTTACTTCAGGATACCGTCCCGTCGTGGTTGTATGAAGTCAAAGCCGGGGGAACGTCAATTTGGGAGCGTTGGGACGCGCTTCGACCCGATGGAACCGTCAATCTCGGAAAAGATCCGGGAAGCGGTCTGATAAACGCTGTCGGCGGAGGAATGGTTTCTTTCAACCATTATGCGAACGGTGCAGTCGGTGATTGGTTATATAGGCGCGTCGCGGGACTCGAAGCGATTGAGCCGGGCTACAAAAAATTTAAGGTTGCACCCCTCGTCGGAGGCGGACTCACGAGCGTGTCATGTTTCAAAAAGCTTTCGAGCGGAACTATCAAAATCAATTGGAATTTTGAAAACGGCGTTTTTGTTCTCTCGATTAATGTTCCGTTTAACACGAGCGCTGTCATCACGCTGCCCGACGGAAAGAGCCTTGAAGTTTCAAGCGGAAAATATGTGTACAGCGTTGAAATGTGAGCAATATTATTTAAAAAGCCATGTGATGACATAACCGAATAATATAAAAACATATAGGCGCAGCCGATGGATTTTACGTCAGCTGCGCTTGGCTTTTTAGACAAAATGAAAAACCCTGTAAGCGTCTAATCGTCGAAGAATGTTAACCGTAAGCTAAAGGTCTAAAAATCAAAGAGTCCCTCAGCGTACCTACGGTGAAAGCACCTATATTTTTCAATTAAGCGCACCTTCGGTGCATGAAAAATGAAGACGCTTCGCCAATGAAGTGCGGTGAACCGCATAAAAATCAAAGCGTGCGCACTTCCTGCGAGCAAGGCGCACACTCCGTGACAACGAAGTAGTCGCTTCATGTTTGCAACGCAAACACTTCATGAATTGAAATAGCAATCACATTTAGCGAAAAGAGCAGGAAGACACAGCGAGCATTGCGAAGCGCTCCACAGTCCTCGGTTGCTCCATATCATTCGTTTCCGTCTTTGGCGAAAACTCATTCATTATGCACCTCGTCCTTTCCCCAAAAAGGTAAGCATTTTTAGGCCCCCCTGCAAGGCGACTATGTTTCTGACCGAAAGGGTCGTTGGTTCGAGTTCAATAGGGAAGCCGGCGCAGAAGCCTTGAGCCTCAACGGGTTCAGGGCTTTTTTGTATTAAAACAGCTCCGAAACCCCGAGCGTCTAACACTTTTTAATGTTTTTCCGACACTATTATCTGAAATCCTTCCTGATTTAGCATCTTTTAACACGCTTGACCCAAACGCCCCCGAATAACCTCAGAGATTATTTTCTTTCTTGCTAAATCAAGATGACCATATATATTGCAGGTCATTTTTATATCTCTATTCCCGGCCGGAGCGGTGACAGCATCAACCCGAACCGCCGCCTTGCCAACATCAAGGTGACCTACACGGTGTTTCTCGCACGGAAGAACACAGTCACCCTTGCCTCCGTCCTGGGGACATCAAGGGCTGGCTGTATTCCGATCCGGACAGATACCACGAGATCACCGACTCCTACGATGCGGAGTATTTCCGCTACGGAGTCATCTCCGGCAATCTGGACATTGAGGAACAGCTGAACAAGGTCGGCAGTTTCACCGTAACCTTCAACTGCAAGCCTTATAAATACAGCTTTGCGGGACAGCAGCCGATGGCGGCAGACAGTGCAAGCCTATCCATCACTAATCCGACTGCTTTTGAGAGTAAGACGTATATCAAGCTATACGGCAGCGGTGCGGTCACGCTCAACATTTCATCGGGCGGCAGCACAAATGCGTGGACGATTTCAGTCATTGACGAATACACCGAAATCGACAGTGAGCTGATGAATTGCTTCAAAGGCAAGGTTCTCAAAAATGATGCGGTCAAAGGGGCTGAGTTTCCGGTTTTCAAGCCAGGTGTTTGCACCATCAATTGCACCGGTGATGTGACGAGGATCGAGGTCATTCCAAGGTGGTGCTGTCTGTAAAGCCGTTCTCAGTTATGAGTGGTAGAAAAATTCAAAAAGATATGGTATAATATTTTAATGAGAACGATAAACCGGAATCTGTGGGGGCACCTATTTATCAAACGTTCGGCGAAGGCGAACAAAATGGAATCGTTTTCTCTACGGATCAAATTATAGTATGATTAACAACGCTCATAGATAAAGTGGGAGGATCGTATGAAAGAGTTTATTTTTTATCCGGAGAATTATTCTTGTTTATATGATAAACAAAAGGTATATTTTACCTGTCATCCAGATGACTACGACATGTTTTATGAATTCGTTTCCGGCATTTTGCTAAAGCATTTTGACTGCGTGGTCTGTTCCTTTCGTGATGTGGTTGATGACATTCAGGAGTACTCGCTCAGATTGAGCGAAATGAAGGCTTTTATTGTGCCGATTACACAAAAAATGCTGCTAGAAAAGAACCGCGCGAGAGATTTTGATATAAAATACGCCTTGGATCACAATATTCCCGTCCTGCCGCTTATAGAGACGCCGGGGCTCGCAGAATTCTTTTCAAGCCGTTTTGGAAATCTCCAGTGCATCGACAAGAGCGCGTGCAACATCACGACATTTTCATACGAGGAAAAAATCGTCCGGTTTCTGTCATCCTTTCTGGTAAATAAAGAAATAATTCGTCAAATACAAGCCACATTTTACGCGAGGATATTTCTGAGTTATAGAAAAAAAGACCGGGAATTTGCCAACCAGCTGATGCGTATTATCCATGATATCCCTTTTTGCCGGGATGTCGCGATTTGGTTTGACGAGTACCTAGTCCCAGGCGAGGATTTTAACGAGGCAATCGAGCAGGCAATGAAAAGGAGCCGGCTGTTTGCCCTTTGCGTGACGGAAAATCTTGTAAACGAACAGAACTATATCAGTAAAACGGAGTATCCGAAAGCGCGAGAACTGGCAATGCCAGTTTTACCTGTGCTGTCGCGTCCAATGAGCAACGATCATTTGGTGACGCTTAAGGAAATGTACGAGAGCATTCCAGACTGCCTTGACGGGCGTAGCGACGAAGAACTGACAGAGGCGCTGCAGTCAATCCTTGCAGAACTTGCGGAAAGTCCGCTGAACGACGACCCCGTGCATCTGTTTTTCGTAGGACTGGCTTATTTGAACGGGATCGAAGTAGAGGTAAATCACGCGCGCGCAGCAGATTTGATCGAGGCGTCCGCCGACCGAGATTACGAACCGGCCGTCAAAAAACTGGCGAATATGTACAGATTCGGCGAGGGTGTAAAAAGAGATCCAGAAAAAGCGGCGGAGCTACTGAAAAAAGACGTCCGTTTGATTTCTTCGAGCGGCGGCAAGGCGGAATTATATGATTCCCTCTATTCGTTGCTGGAGTTTTTTCTGCACGCGGATCTGCCGTTGCAGTTGGAAAATGCAGAGTATATCCACGATTGCACAATGCGTATCCTCTCGATCGCGACGGATATCAGTCTTTGTGATGAAGAAATGCTAAAGCTCTTTTCTCTGCTAGCGTTCGTCAATCTATTCGACGAAAAAGTCGCAGACGGATTCATTCACGCGGCGTTGAGGCTGTTGGAGACATCCTGTGAAACAGACTATCGCATGCGTGCAGAAACGGCACTGTTTTATAACCGGCTGGCACTTTATTATTATCAACACTCCGCCGGACGGATCGTATATCTCTGCAAAGAGAATGCCGCGAGAGAATTGAAAAAAGAAAAGGCCGAAACGTACGCGCGCAAGTCGATAGAGCTTCTTTCCGCTTTACATAATGAGAACCCCTATCAATGGCGGGAATACTACGCGGATGCGCTGACGCGCTTTTGCATGATGTTCTTCATTGAGCCGCTCTGCAACGACGAGACAATTGTCGGATACGCAGAACAAGCAATCGCTTTCTATCGGCAGCTGAATGCGGAGCGGAACGATTTCTACGCTGACCGCATAGCGGGCTTATGTAGGGATTTCGGCAATTATCTGGCGTATGATCTTGATGTCGTGTGGGAGGACTTATTTCATTTTCAGTTAGATCTCGACGTAGATTACGTGCCGACGGATGCGCCCGAATGCAAGATTCCTCTCAGCGTAAAGCTGTTTGACGGTTTTGACAACAAATACGATGTCAGACGCGTGAAAAAAGCGCTGGCGTTGATGCGGTACGGCGTTCAATGGTATCTGAAGGCGATTGATAACGGGCAAAGCTTTCTGATAGTTGATCTGGCACAGGCGTATTCTCAACTGGCAAAGCTACAGTATTGCCTGTCGGAATGGATCAGCTCAAACGAGAAATCCGAGATGGAGGATATCGAAATCGGGCTGTTAAAAGATGCGTTCCACTGTTATCGTGATATGCTACGCTGTTTATGCCGCGGTTATAATCTTCTCAGGCAAAAGAACCTGAACGAGCATGAACGGTCCCGCACGGATTTCGTAGCTTCAAAGGATTCCGAGGAGGCACTTCTGGAAATGGAAGACCGGGCTTATAATAGCGATTATTTTTCTTCGGGAGAGTGTTATAATTTTGCCGTGCATCTTCGCGCGTGTGGATTGAAAAGCGAAGCGGCTCAACTACATGAGGAACTCTACCATTTTTTCAAAAACGGCCCCAAGAGTGCAGATCCAGTATTGGTACTGATGAATCTTTATGAATATGTCCGTGATAAAACGGACATTGACGAGATAATATCCATTTTGTTGGAATATGACGACAATGAAACAGAGAATAATAAACAAAAAACATATGTCTCCTTATACTTTGTTGATATCTTCTTCAACTATTATTGTAAGCTTGCAAAATGCTTGCTGGAGAAAGAGAGGTTTTCCGAGGCGGACGCTTTCTGTCATAAAGCAAAACAGGAATATGTAGGTAAGATGCGTAAAAATCCTGAGGAGAACGTCCGCCTTGTATATCTTTGGGCTAGATGCAAAAAAGGCGCAGGTGATCTGACCGGAGCAGAAACGCTGATTTTGGAAGGCTTAGATATCTTAATGTCTATGGAACCCACGCCACCAAAGCTATGGAACAGACTGTGTAGAGAGTACGCGTCCTTATTGACCTATATGGGAAAGCCGATGGAAGCAGAAGACTGGTTAAATGAAACATTGCCGGAGTGACGGTGGTTCCAATGCTGTACACATGGAAACTGATAAAAAACAAATTTCGGTTTGCCGACATACAAGTACATCACACTTATCACACCACCAGGGAGAAATCCCCGGTGGTATTTTTATGCCCGGAAGGAGGTGGGCTTTCATGATTCCGGTGCTTTATTTACCTAACACAACAGGCTTTTCCTCATTCGGTCTTGGCGTACTGACGGACACTGCCGCTTGCGAAGTCACCGAGGAGCGAAACGGTGTGTTCGAGTGTTTGCTCAAATACCCGGTCAGCGGTCAGCACTACGGGCTTATCACGAAGGAGTGCGTCATCAAGGCAAAGTCCAATGATACCGCCACCGACCAAGCGTTCTGTATTTACCGTATCACAAAGCCCCTAAACGGCCCGGTCTATTACAACAATCGTAGGACCGAGGCAAACCGCCTGCAAATCACAGACAGCAAGCCCTTTCGGTTGCTTGAACTATTTTTGCTAAAATATTTGTCTAACTTTTTGGGGTCACTTCAGCTGCTGCACCTGCGAGGTGTTTTCATAAGTATAGGATAACCGTCGACAAATACATGCAAATAAAATTCAAATTACGCTTCTGTGCCCTTCGTAAATAACCATAAATTAATCACCGCACAAATATATTTCCACTATTATAAAACATATTTCTGTTATTATCAAGATATATCTTGTATAATGGATATAGAATAAAACAAAAATATGTCTGAAAAGGAGCGTTAATTATGAATTACAACGAAGCGGTAAGCTTATACCAAAAATCTCCGACGAGCGAAACGCTGAAGGAGGTCTGTCGGCAGCTGTGCAGCGAATTGACTCTAAGAGAAAAGCTGAAAATGCTTTCGGGCAGGCAGTTCGCTCAGCGAAACTGCTACGATTTGATAACCAAGGGCAAAAAGTACAATCATCGTCCCTGCCTTGCGGGCGGAGTCAAGCGCCTTGGAATTCCGGCGATAGCTTTTTCGGACGGGCCCCGCGGCGTTGTTATGGGCAACAGCACATGCTTCCCCGTCTCCATGGCAAGGGGAGCTACGTTCAACGACGACCTTGAATACGAGGTCGGCACCGCTATAGCAAAAGAGGCTATAGCCGGAGACGCCAACTATTTTGCCGGCATATGCATTAACCTTTTGCGCAATCCCCGCTGGGGCAGAGCGCAGGAAACATACGGCGAGGATCCGTTTTTGCTCGGAAAAATGGGCGCCGCGTTGACGCGCGCTGTGCAGGATAACGGCGTTATCGCCTGTCCGAAGCACTTTGCCTGCAACAGTATTGAAAACATCAGATTTTCGGTAGATGTTCATGCGGATGAAAAGACCTTGCAGGAGGTGTATTTCCCTCATTTCAAGAAGTGCATTGATGCGGGAGCCATGTCTATCATGGGCGCATATAATCTTTTGAGAGGCGAGCACTGCTGCGAGAGTAGGTATCTGCTCACGGATGTTCTGCGCGGCCAGTGGCATTTTGAGGGCTTTGCAATTACCGATTTTCTCTTTGCGTTGAGAAACGGAGAAAAGGCAATAAAAGCCGGCATGGATGTGGAGATGCCGATGAAGATACTCTATACCGCGCTGCCGATCTATTTAAAGAGCGGAAAAATATCGCAGCGGGATATCGACACGGCGGTTCAAAACGTCTTGGCGGGCTTAATAAAGATAACGCCCAAAATCAAATGTCAATCCAAAGATGTTATCGCGTGCAAAGCCCATGCGATGCTTGCAAAAAAGGTTGCGTGCGAGGGCACGGTTTTGCTGAAAAACAACGGTATACTTCCGCTTAAAAATATCAAAAAAATCGCCGTTGTCGGGCGGTATGCCAACAAAATCAATGTCGGCGACCACGGCTCGAGCAGCGTTGCGAGTCCGTATACCGTAACGCCGTATGAGGGCCTTTGCAATGCGTTCGGAAAAGAAAATGTCGTGCTTTGTGAGAGCCTCGATATATCTTCAAGGCTGGATGAAATAAAAGACTGCTCCTGCGTTTTGATTTGCGTGGGCAGCGACTATAAGCAAGAGGGCGAGAATCTTGCAAACTTCTCGAGCAATGACGATGCGGCGGAAAAAGTGCACGGCGGCGACAGATATTCGCTGCGCATCCCGTCGAACGAGGTGGCACTCATTCACCGTATCTGCGCAAGCTGCGAGAATACGATAGTCGATATTGTCGGCGGAAGCGCCTATATTATCGAGGAGTGGAAGAACGAGGCATCAGCGATACTTCATTCTTTTTACAGCGGAATGGAGGGCGGAAACGCGCTTGCGGATATCCTGACGGGCAAAGCGGTTCCGAGCGGTCATCTGCCGTTTACAATTGCCGAGGACGAGAACGATTATCCGAAGTTCCTGTTCCCCGGAGATAAAACCAGGGTTATCGATTACGGCTACTATCACGGCTATACGCTGCTCGACAAGGAGGGCAAAAAGCCCGCGTTCCCGTTCGGCTTCGGTCTGTCCTATACCGAGTTTGAATATTCCGATGTACATATTGAAAACAGCGGCGACAGTTTGACGGTATCGCTGAAAATCAAAAATATCGGCAGCTTCGACGGAAAGACGGTCGTTCAGGTTTATGCGGGAGCGGACGGGGATCATCCCGTAAAGCTTCTCAAGGGTTTCAAGAAAATCAATGTCCCGGCAGGGGAAGAAGTCGAGGAGACCGTAACCGTTTACAAAGACGACCTTAAATTCTATGACGAAAAGAGCGGAGAATGGTATTTAGAGGATAAATATACATTCTATGTCGGTCAGGACAGCGAGGACGCGATGCGCCGCAAGCTCGAGGTCACTGTTTGATTAATTAAGAATATATGAGAAAGGCAGACTGATATTATGGAATATTTTGATTTTGTAAAGAAAGTAAATTATGAGGGAGAGCAAAGCTCAAACCCGTTCGCGTTTAAATTTTATGACCCCGACAGAGTGATACTCGGCAAAAAAATGAGCGAGCATCTGCCGTTTGCCATGGCGTGGTGGCATAACTTGGGTGCGAGCGGCGCGGATATGTTCGGCGTCGGCACGGCGGATAAGTCGTTCGGAGCAGCTCCCGGCACTATGGAGCACGCAAAGGCAAAGGTGGACGCGGGCTTTGAGTTCATGCAAAAGCTCGGAATCAAATATTTCTGCTTCCACGATGTCGATTTAGTCCCCGAGGATAAAGATATAAATGTTACAAACGCGCGCCTTGATGAAATTTCGGACTATATCCTTGAAAAGATGAACGGCACGGACATAAAGTGCCTTTGGGGAACTGCGAATATGTTCGGCAATCCGAGATTTATGAACGGCGCAGGCAGCACCAACGATGTCAATGTCTATTGCTTTGCCGCTGCGCAAATAAAAAAAGCGCTCGATATTACCGTCAAGCTCGGCGGCAGGGGCTATGTGTTCTGGGGCGGAAGAGAGGGTTATGAGACCCTGCTGAATACCGATGTTAAATTTGAGCAGGAAAACATAGCGTCTCTTATGCGTATGGCCGTGGAGTACGGCAGAAGCATCGGCTTTGAGGGCGATTTCTATATCGAACCCAAGCCGAAGGAGCCCATGACGCATCAGTACGATTTCGACGCGGCGACGGCGATAGGCTTTTTGAGGCAGTACGGACTCGATAAGGATTTCAAGCTGAATATTGAAGCCAATCACGCGACCCTCGCCGGTCACACCTTCCAGCATGAATTAAGAATTTCCGCCATAAACGGTATGCTCGGCTCCATAGACGCGAATCAGGGAGATCTCCTTTTGGGCTGGGACACCGATGAATTCCCGTTTGATGTTTACAGCGCAACGATGTGTATGTATGAGGTTCTCAAAAACGGCGGACTTACGGGCGGATTTAACTTTGACGCCAAAAACCGCAGGACGAGCAACACCGCGGAGGATATGTTTTATGGCTACATTCTCGGCATGGACACGTTCGCCCTCGGTTTAATAAAGGCCGCCGAAATCATAGAGAGCAAAACGGTTGACGGATTTATCGAGAAAAAATATGCTTCTTTCAACTCGGAATTAGGTCAAAAAATCAGGAGCGGAGAAGCGACGCTTTCGCAGCTGTCCGAGCTTGCCTGCGAGAAAAAGTCCTGCGAGACGCCCTGCTCCGGCAGACAGGAAAAAATTCAAGGTGAAATAAATCGAATTCTGTTTAAATGAGGTGCGGTAAATGGATTATTTCATAGGGCTCGATATAGGAACCTCATCGGTAAAGGGAATGCTGCTGAGCGAAAACGCGATAGTCAAAACGGCGGAAAGAGAGTATCCCGTATATTATCCCAAAGACGGCTGGAGCGAGCAAAACCCGCAGGATTGGTATGACGGGAGCATATCCGTAATAAAAGAGCTTGTGTCCGATATCGATAAAAACAGCGTTGCGTCTGTCAGCTTTTCGGGGCAGATGCACGGCCTTGTCGTGCTCGACGAAAACGACAATGTGATCCGCCCCGCCATTTTGTGGAATGACAGCCGAAGCTCGCGTGAAACCGAATATCTCAACAATGTTATCGGCAAAGAGACGCTCCAGCAAAACACGGGAAACATCGCGTTCTCCGGCTTCACCGCGCCCAAAGTGCTTTGGCTCAAAAACAATGAGCCGGAGAATTTTCAAAAGACGGAAAAAATCATGCTCCCCAAGGACTATGTGGCATACAGGCTCAGCGGAGTGTTTGCGACCGACTGCTCCGATGCGGCGGGCACACTGTATTTTGACACGAAAAACCGCTGCTGGTCTGAGACCATGCTGTCCGTGCTCGGCATAAGCGAAAAGAATCTGCCGAAGGTGTATGAGAGCTATCAGACGGTAGGAACGCTCAAAACATCCGTTGCCGACGAGCTGGGACTGAACGAAAACGTCAAAATCGTTATCGGAGCGGGCGACAATGCGGCATCCGCCGTAGGAACGGATACAATTAAAAGCGGAGACTGCAATATTTCACTCGGCACATCGGGCACGATTTTCGTTGCAAGCGATGAGTTCAACTATGCGCCGAACGGAGCGATACACACATTTTGCTCCGCGACGGGCGAATATCATTATCTCGCCTGCATTTTGTCCGCGGCAAGCTGTCAAAAATGGTGGGTCGAAAACATAACGAAATCATCGTATGACGGAGCTTTCTCCGAATATATCGGCAAAAGTCGGGTCATGTTCCTGCCCTATCTCATGGGCGAGCGCTCGCCGATAAACGACTCGAATATTCGCGGCGCATTTTTCGGCCTGTCGCTCAATACGACAAAAGACGAGATGACCCTTGCCGTATTGGAGGGCGTCGCTTTTGCGATAAAGCAAAATCTCGATATCATCAGGGATCTCGGAATACATATCGAGACTTCAAAAATCTGCGGCGGAGGCACAAGAAATAAAGAATGGGTGAAAATCATTGCATCTGTTCTGGACATCGAGCTTTTGCTTCCGGAGGTTGAACACGGAGCCGTTTTGGGTGCCGCACTGTTGGGCGCAAGAGCCTGCCTGCCGGAGGACGGCTATGAGCGGTTAAGAAGCGGCGTCAAGTCAGGCTACACTCGCGTTCTGCCCGACGGCAAGCTCACGAAATACTACGGTGAAAAATATTCGAAATGGGCGGAGCTGTATCCCAAAATCAAAGAGTGATATGCGAGTCCGCGAAAATAAAAAATCAAGGCAGAGGCACGCCCGCTGTCTTGATTTTTTTGCTGTAAAAGTGAGGAATATAATTATAAAGCTCAATGAGCCTTTGGGCTTCAATCCGCTTTCGGTCGGCTTGAATCCGAGCCGTAATTTGAATTGTTCGCACTGCGGTAATCTTTGGGTGTCTGTCCCGTTTCGTTTTTGAAAACGCGGTTAAAGTTTCTGATGGTTGAAAATCCGCATTTCATTGCTATTTGTGTCACGTCCTCGTCGGAGTTTTTTCGGCAGCTCGCAGGCGAACTGTATGCGATATTTGTTGACGAATGAGGCGAAATCCATGTCGAAATTCCTGTTGAAGAAAGAGGACAGGTAGCTGTAATCGTAGCCGAATTCCTTTGCTATATCCTGAAGCTTCAGCTTTTTGGTGAAATTGTTTTGAATATACATTGAGAGGGAGTTGGTGAGTGCGAAATAGGACTCATCGATTTTTTCTATCTCGCTCTGTTCAAACACGGCGGCGCAAAGTCTGTAAAGAACAGCCTGCTTTGCAAAAATACTTCTGCTCTCGTCCGTCAAAATATCAATGTCGTCTCTGCCGTCGAACAAGAATCGCGTGTTTGAAAACGACTTCATTTTTGTTTTCTCGTAAAACAGGGAAACAAGGTCGGTTGAAAAAACGCAGAGATAATCCTCGCTCTCCTCGGGCGTGGAGTAAGAATGAATATACCCCGGCAGTATGAGCATTCCCTCGCCGTTGTGCAATTCATATTTTGTGTTGCCCACCTCGCACACAAGGCAGCCGCCCAGGCAAAACACTATTTCATAGTTGCAGTGCGTGTGCTTTTGAAAGTTCAGATTTTTGTCCACCTGATTATAAAGATACTCGCCTTTTACGCTTCTGTGCCCTTCGTAAATAACCATAAATCAACCACCGCACAAATATATTTCCACTATTATAAAACATATTTTTGTTATTATCAAGGTGCATCTTGTTTAATGAACATGGAACAAAAAGAAAATAGGGGGATATTGCCGGCGCAAAAAAGATATGAATATGTAATCGTTTATTGCTTCGTCGTAACAACGTATAATATTCAAATATTCACCTTTAACAATACCGGTTTGTCCCTCTTTGAAAATTGAATTGCGGTAATGCGACTGCTTACATCATTGCAATTTGAATATATACTGTTAAAACGAAATCCGACTTTTTGTAAGAGTAGTTCAGCAATAACTTTCCAAGAATAATATGAACGATGTCTCGCGGATTCGGACGGTCGGAAAAATGTGCTGTCCGGCGCGTAAAAGACATAATAAAGAAAAAACTCCCAATAGCCAAAATCGGAAGTTTACTGTTATCTTTTATATGTGATTTTTCAAAGGAAAATAAACCTAATGATAAATACCTTCGTAATTCACACGCGGTTTTTTATGGCTTTCAAGGTTTTGTTCGCTGTTGCTTTTTTGCAATTAGCAGTGTATACTTATACTTGTATAATTGCGAATAAGAAAGAGGTGCCGCATGTGTCTACAATGTCGGAAATGGAATATACAAAAGTGCTCATGTCGGTTCACGATGAACTCGGAGATGAGTTCAAGCAGCTTTGGATGCGTGATGAACTTGAAAGCCTTCGCAACGAACTTATCACTGCGGTAAACAACGCAAAAAAAGGAGATAAGTACGGTTCACTGTTTAATGAAGTGCTCATAAAGATTAACGACTATGTTAGCAGAGCCATGCCGAGCCAAGACATCATTCCTGCGCTGCCGGGCGAATACGATCAAAAGAAATATGAACAATTGCTCGAAAATTTGAACCGTGCTTTATCACAACTTAAGACCCAAGAAGAGGCTGACAGGTCCTTTTTTAAGCTGCTTTCTGAAAAATATACCGAGTATAAAAGTTCGGTGGATTATATCAGAAGAGTTGTTGTAAAAAGACTTTACAAAATATCTCCGGAGTTTGTTTGCAAAAAAAATTCCGAAGGACATATTGTTTGCAATTCAGAAGGTAAACCGAAGATTCTTGAAGATATAATGCAAAAGGACGTGAACGGTAAATACGCCATTTCTACGCGTCTTCTGATATTGAAGCAGTTTATTAAGCAATTTGGATGGTGTGAAGGCGTTATCCATGACAAGGACGCGCGCGGAGAAGGATACAGATGTGAAAAACTTCGTAAAGAAATAAGCGAATACCGCGACCGCTTAGAGGCGGCCGGCGAACTTTTTGATGCCCCGGGAAAGGAAAAAAATGTTATTTCGGAGTTCGCGGATACTGTTGACGAGTCAATCTTTGACAGGTTCGATTATAACGCCAGAGGGCGTATAAAAAGCTATAACTTTAGAATGCTGAAAGTTGCGGATTCCATTGCAAAAGGCTTTTTTGCCAGCAAGAATCCTACCAGAGAAGACTTGTATGTTTTTTCGATAGCGTTTGAGATGACTTTCTCCATGGTTATACCCGACAAGGATACAAACCCCGACGAATACGAAACGGATATTCGTAAAAATCTTTTCTTTGATTATTATAGTGATAACTTGGTAAATGCCGTTCTTAATGCTCAAGATGTTGAAAAAAAAGAGGAGAGTGCCGCAAGGGAAAAATATATTAGTGGCTATGGCATTAATTATAAAAATTATTTGGAAGTAATCTATTTGTTCTTCATTTCACAAAACAACATGACTGCTTTGGAGAAATTTGTTAATGCAAGACTTATGATCAGCGAATGTAATAAATCCGAAGAAGCTTTATCCGAAGAAGAAGTTGTAAATCAAATTGAGGCCGGAACCGAGCAGTACCGATTATGGTTTGACGAATTTGCGCACAAAGGTGTAAATGATTTTAAGGATATGATTCTCAGAAGGTATGCTTGCAAAAAAGACAGCATTACCGTCTGCCTTGATTTGAGCGAAGCCCTTAGCGGTGAAAAACCCAATAAACGTTTTACCGAGGTGCTCAGGATTGCGGCTATGGAAATAGCGTTAAAGGAATGTGATGAACCGGGAGAAGTAGATCAATATGCCGACGGTATTGTTTTGGATTTAACAGAGTTTTTTAATAATGCAAATTCCGTTTGGTGTGAAATACAAGAGCTTAACTGCAAGCAAAACAGAAGTGATTCGGAGGAAAAAAAGCTTAAAGAGCTGAGGTCTCTTATTATGAAAACCTCATTAGAAAATATAAATTTAGACAACAGTTACATCAGCTATGACGGAATAGCTAATACATGCAGCTTGGTAATCGGAAGTCGTGAAATGAATACAAATATATATTCTGAAACAAAGACCGCTCAATATATTGTCGGCGAGCTGCTTTCTCCTTTCTATCATACAGAGTACGTATATATTGACGATAATGGCCGGCCGACAAAACGGGAAACAGCTCGGATGAAAGAAAAAGTTGTTGTAGACTATTTCGATACGGTTAGCGGTTTTAGATTCCGCGATGAATACGGAAGGCAATTACAGCAGGATGATTTTATTGCAAGAAACGGGATTGGACACTTTAGAGTTTACGACGGCAAAAAAGAGCTTTCGAAGGATGACGTAGAGCAGCTGATCTCAGAGCGAACCGGAATTGCATATAAAACCGGATTAATGATGCCTATAGACGAGTTTGAAAAAAGATTTCGTTATCTCATGGCACCTACGGGTACCGAGTTTTTTCGTAGCGATGGCACCCCGTTGTCGCGCAATGAAATAAATGCGACAAAGAAAAATTCATCATACTCGATGATTGGAAAAAAAGAATACGACAATATTTTTATCTTTGACGGGAATAGTGAACCGATCTCTATAGACAGATTAAAGTCAACAAAACGATTGATTAAAAAGAAATTTAGAATAGTGTTTGATTCCGAAGAAAAAAATGGAAAGTGCTTGGAAAAACGAGATGTTTGTATTGATGAGATCGCTTCAATGTTTGTTTACGACAATTATGTCAACCCCGTTATTGGCTATGATGCGGGATTGCTTCGCGCTTGTTGGAATTTTGACGATATCTTAAAAGCCGAAAAGACTTTCCGAAATTATTACAAGGAGAAGAATAAAAGGCTTGCGTTTGGGATTAAGAACAACGGCTCGCTGATTGTTACAAGAGCCAATTTGATGATTGCTGCTTGCAATTATATTTTGAACGAAAAAATTATCTCAAATAAAAAAGGCTTAGAAAAACCGTTTAATGATTTTTCGCAGTTCTATACCTATGCACAAGAGAAACATCGTTTTAAGCTTGGAGAGAAAAGCTATAGAGGGCTGAATGATTTGCTCATAGACGGTGGCTTTATGGAAGTAAATCATAAGAATTTATTCGACATAATACTGCTTTATTTCACATATAGAAATCTGTGGAAAACGTATCGCTTTTCTATGATGTAAGCTTTCGAGGAGGGAAAAACAATTAATTTGCAGTCGATAGAGTATTCAAAGACGGGTGAATACCACAAAGAGAACAATCTTGATAATCAAGATTATATATATACTCAAGAAACGGCTGCGGGGGCTTTTTATGCTGTGGCAGACGGTGCGTCATCATGCGAAAACAGCAGAAAAGGCGCCGAGATTGCGTGCAAAATAAGCGCGAAGATCATTTTGGATGATATAGATTATTATTTCGATTCCAAGCCGGAGAAAACTATAAATCTCATCCTATCAAATATAAGAAACAAGATAAACAAAGTCGCCGGTGACTTAAATGAAAATGAAATGTCTTTTGCCAGCACGTTGTGCTTCATATGTGTACACAAAAAAAGGCAGCAGGTCATGACCTTTGTCTTGGGCGACAGCAAAGTTTTTGCATTGTATCCGGAGAGCATATGCCAAAAGAATCCGGTGAACGCTTATAAAAACAATGAGACTTGCACTGTTTTAACCGATTTTGCTAATGAGGATGTCGGGTTCAGTATAGAAAGCTATTTTGAAAACTCACAATTTGTGTTATGCACGGACGGGTGTTGGAAAGAATTGTTTTATATGAATGAAGACAATCGTGTCGCAATGCGCAGCGAAAGCGTTGAAGGCATAGAGGACTATCTTGAGAGCGTTAAGATGTTTGACGACTGTTCATTTTTGGCGGTCTTGTAAACGAAAAAGAGAGGAAGCGCTATGAACGATTTGTACGATCAAAGAAAAATATTGGCTGATGGCAGCATAATTCAACTGCTTCCGTATGTTCCTAAGCGGTTTAATTCCGGCGATGTTGATGATTCTTTAAAATCAGGCAGTAATGATACGCTGCCGGATTCATTTGTCATTGAAGGACTGGAGGGAAAAGGAAGCTCGGCCGTTTGCTACAGAGCTAGAAAAATCGTTGGAGATGAGCAGCTTTCAAGAAGGGGCATATTGAAAGAGTTTTATCCTGTTGATTTTGATGATTCCGGTTTTGAAGTCCACTTGGACAGGACGATATCTGTAGATGATGCAAACAGAAATCAGTTATATGCTAAGTACGGGACGTTTGAAAACTTTTTTGTCTTGAGAAGTGCCTATGAAAATTCATATGCCATAATAAATGAGAAAAGGAACAAAGACAGCAAAAGTGTTTTTGAAGAAGATCTGAACAAGTATATTCCGCATTACAGTTATTATTGCGGAATACCTTCCATGCCCGAAAGCGATGAATTTGATAGGGAAATTGTTCGTAAGAATACATCCTTTTATGTGTGGGTGGAAAACGAAGCAGGATATGAACAATTCCAAGAGTATTTGGACGAACTGTGCGATAAAATGCAGGAGTCCTATGAGCGGAATATCAATATCGGAAACTATATTAAAGAGACGGATTACATTCTCAGATGCATTCTTGAACTTGCGAAATGCATACAGGTACTTCATAGATTTGCTTTGTATCATCTGGATTTGAATCCATATAATTTCGGAGTGCAATTATATTCCAACAAGGTTGACAAGGATAATGCCGTTATAAATCTTTATGATACAAACTCTTTGCTTTACGGCATGGATCCAAATCGGAGAGTTTTTTCTGCCGGCACACGGTTTTTCAGAAGCGAAGAGGTGAAAAATTGCTGGACAGACAGATGCGGAATTCAATCGGATATTTATTCTATAGGCACAATATTGTTTTATGCACTTGTAATAAAAGAAAATAATGGCTCTTTTAAAAATGTTCATTTTTGTGAAGGGATGCCCGAATACAGCAAAGCTGCCTTTGATAATATAGCTGTTGATTTAGCGAATTCGGAACTGCTGAATTCTTCAGATGAAACAAGAAGCAGCTTGATTCAGGAAAAACTTGCGCTGATAATAAAGAAGTCATTGAATCGATTCAATGATGAGTGCGGAAAATATTGTGTCGTCGAAGAGATGGTAAAGGATATTGAAGATATTCTTGAAAACACCGGTTTCGGGAAATTGGCAGCAAAGCGACCGGGATACAGAACATCCTTTAATCTTGTTGAGGAAGAGGAGGCGTCAGATAAAGAATACGGTGCAGCCGGAGCAATTGAAAAGTTATTGATTAAACGTCCGCTCTATAAGTTCTTTTCGACCGGGGAGAACGGAGAGAAGGTTCATAATGTACTTGTGCTCGGCTGCGGTACTTATGCTTCCGAATTTATTGATTTTGCGCTTGAACTGTCGCAGATAAAAGATTGTATGCTGCATATAACCGTAGCAACAAAGGATTGCAAAAGAAGAAAAAAAGACTATCTCGATAAGCGAAAATCTTTGCGGGATTTTGTTGTTATAGATGGAAATATAACTGCAAAGTATCCCGATTTAAGCTCGAATCCGTATGGATATCTCGACTTTTGTGATGTAGACTTGGATTTGTCTTTTTCAGAAGAGACTTCCGTAAGAATTGCAGAAAAGAAGCTCAGAAAGGTTATACAGCAAAAAAAGTATTCTTATGTATTTATTGCGTTGAACGAACAAACTCTAAATTCCGGAGTTGCGAATATCTGCGCCAACCTTAAAAACACCGATAATACTCCGGTGTTTGATGAAGACACAACGACAATAGCGTATGTTCAGTATAGACAGTACAGACAACGAACGCAGAAAAATCTTTATCCTGTAAATGTTGCCGAAGTTTTGAGCGAGTCTGAGGAATATAGATTTCTCAAGCAGATGGCGTTCAACATCCATATGTCTTGGTACAAGGATTATATAAACGATTTTGAAGGTGCGGAGCGGGAATTCAGAAAAAAATACAATTTCAGCTCATCTATGGAAAACTCTTTGAGTATCGTTTATAAGCTTCACAGCGTGGGAATTGAATTGGACTTTGATAATCCGGAAAAGGCTGCGTTGGAGTTTTCAAGGAGATTTCAATTTGATAAAAACGGAATAATACAAAACAGTGAAGCATGGCGTGAATTTAAAGAATTAATCTGGTATGAGCACAGGCGATGGGTTTTGGAAAAAATTACCAATGGCTGGAAGACTATGCCGCTCAACGAGATATATGCTCTCACAACGACAACGAAAAATGAAGCAAACAAAAGTCATCCGTGTATCGTTCCGAGTGAAGTTTCTTTAGGTTTAAGCACTCCGGAATGGAATATCAAGAAAACCGATAACAGGGCTCGATGGAATGATACGGCAGTTAGCACACAGACTCTTGACCCGCTTGATCGGTTAAGCGTTGAATTTCATAGACATTGGGCGGAAATAATTAAAGACAAAAGAACAAAAGAGGTTATACGCGATAAGTGTGAATTGTTATGTCATAGCATAGCCGGCGATCGTAAGCTTTTGCTTTTGTGCGAATCTCTTTTAGGTGTCATTAATGATTTGTTTGATAATTTGGACAACGGCAAAGAGATTTTAAACAAATATAAGCATATTGTAACACAGATCATACGGTATGCGAAGGAATGCAAACTTAAAGAAGTGACAGATCGGATGAACGAACTCGGTAAATATATGCTGCCGATAGTCGAATACACTTCGTTCACAGATTGGAAAATGAAGGATGATGCACTTATAAGGAACCTTCCGTTTATATTGACATATAACACGGCTCTTCACCTTTGTGTGCCTCTGTACTTCGAAAAAAAGTCCGATAATACATCTTCCGGACTTTTTTCCAATATTGCGTCGGCACTTATGCTGAATCCGAAATATATAACTTATGTTGTTGACAGTAATATGATGGCCGGGGACAAATCGGGACTTGTGGAGGCGTTGAATTATGCATCAAATATTGTCGATAAGCACGGTTTGCAAACTAAATTCAACATTAAACTGCTGTTCGACATTAAATGCGACACTCCTTATGAATTAATTTATAAAATCAAGGGGATTCAAAGGATATGTGCGGTGGATTTGTTGCCGTATAATTGCGGACAACAGACAAACGTATTGCATAGATTTTTGATGCAGAAAAGCAGCCAAAAATTTACTGCTATAGAAATTAATGAAACAGCACTCAGCGATTTTCTGCAAAGTGCCAACTATGTGGCAGAGGACGAAAAGACAGCGAACAAACGAAAGCTTCCCGTGTATAGATTTGATGCGATAACACGGAGCTTTATCACAGATGATGATTCCGCTTCCTTGGAATATGTAAAAAATTCTCCGATTCTTTTTATGGAAGATTTGTATACCTCAAAAGGAGGATTTCTTCAAGAATCAAAGGCGGATTTATATTTTGCATATAAAAAGACATGGGAGCTCTATTCCGGACAAGCGAAAGAATTCTGTATATCAGATAAGAACGCTTGCGGTATTGCGTGGAAGATGCTGTGTAAGGCGATTTCGGAGTTCTGTGAAACGAACTGCAAATTGATCGAGATTCACTGCGATAATAGCGATTTTAATCCTGACGCACCGGATTGGTTGTTATATGTTCCCGATTTTTGTGAAGATTTTTTGGAAAAATTTCTTTCTGCACTAAACGGCTCGGAGAATGCTTTTTTTGCAGGCTATTCGTGGGAAGACAGATCCTCAAACATGAAAGAGCTTGTCATTAAAGCTCCGATTCCGTGCGTAAGGGGAGCGATAAATAGCTTGATGTCGGATCCGTTACGAATATCTCAAGACGGTTTGCTGGATATTGTAAGATTGCCGGATGGTTACAGGGTAAACTATAAGCCGATGCTAATATCCGATTTGGCCTTACCCGAAGAGGCTTATGAGTTGTGCTGGAATATGCTGGAAGCGTTGGAAAGATACGGATTGATTCGCTTCCTGCGAAAGAATGATCCGGCTAAAGAATCAGATTTACCGACAGTGTCCTTTGCTTTTGCGGGAGAGCCGATAATAAGACTTTTGTTAAGTGAAGGATATTTGTTCAAGTTGCATACATATTATGAAGCTTTAAAATCCGGCTTTTTTGACGACGTGAGCATGGGTGTTGAAGTAACATGGAGCGAAGAGCACGGAACGAAAAATGAAATAGATGTGGTTTTGACGAAAGGGTTCCAAACCTTAACAGTTGAGTGCAAGGCGACAAATGCCATAAGTCATGAATTCTATCACAAGCTGTACACGCTGCCAAAAACGTTCGGAATCAACACGATACCGGTATTGCTTGTTGATTCGAGTGCTGTTTCCCAAAACGATATGGAGATTCAGCGTGGGAGGGAGTTAGGAATAGAAACGATATGTGACTCTTCAAATATCGCTCAAAAACTAAGTGATCTGTTTCGAGTATAATCCGACTCTCCGCAAACGAGACAAAAACCTTGCGGTATTTTAATTACACTGTAAAAGAAAGAGATTATCATCATACACAAGCGGTACCCGACAGATGCAGACGTGAGGAGCCGAACAAAAAGTTCGGTGAACTGTTTGGCACAGATGATGATTCGGAGATTGGGCTATATATAAACGGATTTTATTAAAACCGCTTGCTTGTTTTTGCTCAACCGCTCCATCCCACCATCTATCCTCTCCGCACTTGAAGAAATTCTGTATTTGTGGTATCATATTAAACTGCGGGTGAATACGTTTGCCCGCGGATATTTATTACAATATTGCACCCGACATGATGAGTCGGTGCAACGCAAAACGGGAGAAAAAGATGATAACAGTATCCGATCTCAGCTTCAATTTCGGCACACAGACCCTTTTTAAGGGCGTCGATCTCAAATTTACGCCCGGCAACTGCTACGGTATAATCGGAGCAAACGGCGCGGGCAAATCAACATTTCTGAAAATACTTTGCGGCGAGCTTGAGCCGTCGCACGGTTCGGTTATAATCCCGCCGACGGTCAGGATGTCGGTGCTACGCCAGGATCACTATGCCTTTGACGAATACACCGTGCTCGACACCGTGATAATGGGCAACCGCCGCCTCTACGATATAATGAAAGAAAAGGACGCGCTCTATGAGAAGCCGGATTTCAGCGAGGAGGACGGAATGCGCGCCGCCGTGCTCGAGGAGGAGTTCGCCGAGCTCGACGGCTGGGAGGCGGAGTCCGATGCGTCGAAGTTGATTCAGGGCCTCGGCCTTGACGAGAGCCTGCTCTATGAGCAGATGTCGTCTCTCTCGGGTTCGCAGAAGGTCAAGGTGCTGCTTGCACAGGCGCTTTTCGGAAACCCCGATATAATTCTGCTCGACGAGCCTACAAACGACCTCGATATAGCCGCTGTCAAGTGGCTTGAGGACTTCCTGAGCGAGTATTTCGGAACGGTCATTGTCGTCTCGCATGATCGCCATTTCCTAAATAATGTCTGCACGAGAATAGTCGATATCGATTATTCCGAGATAAAGATGTATGTCGGCAACTACGAATTCTGGTACGAGTCGAGCCAGCTTATCCAGAAGCTTATAAAACAGCAGAACAAGAAAAATGAGGAGAAGGCGAAGGAGCTTCAGGCGTTCATCGCAAGATTCTCCGCAAACAAATCGAAATCCCGTCAGGCGACCTCGAGAAAGAAGCTGCTTGATAAACTGACTATCGAGGAGCTGCCCGCGTCGAGCCGCCGATATCCGTTTGTCGGCTTCGATATGGACAGAGAAGTCGGTAAGGATATCCTCACCGTTGAGGGACTTACAAAAGAGGTCGACGGCGCAAAGCTGCTCAACAATGTCAGCTTCACCGTGCGCAAGAATGATAAAATCGCCTTTGTCGCAAAGAGCGAGCAGGCGATAACCATGCTCTTTAAGATACTCACGGAAGAGGAAGAGCCGGACAGCGGCAGCTTCAAGTGGGGACTGAGCACATCGCGCTCCTATTTCCCTGCGGACAACTCCGCATTCTTTTCCTCCGACCTCAATCTTATCGATTGGATGCGCCAATATTCAAAGGATCAGACAGAGACTTATATCCGCGGCTTCCTCGGCAGAATGCTGTTCTCGGGCGACGCGGTTTTGAAGCCCGTAAACGTCCTTTCGGGCGGCGAAAAGGTCAGATGTATGCTCTCGCGAATGATGCTCTTCGGCTCAAACGTGCTCATTCTCGATCAGCCGACGAACCACCTCGACCTCGAATCCATAACCGCCGTCAACAACGGACTGTCGGAATTTAAGGGCAATGTCCTGTTCTGCTCGCACGACTATGAAATAGTCAATACCGTGGCAAACAGGATAATCGAAATATGCGACGACGGCATTATCGACCACTCGGGCAACTACGACGATTTTGTCGAGTTCAAGGAGAGCCGCGGAATGGCGGTTACAACGCTCTGATACTGATTGATAATTCTTGCGGTTTGTGGTATAATCAAAGCGGAAAATGAAAATGATTTTCGGGAAGGACAGTGAATTATGAAGAATCAGAAAACTGTCAAAAGTTCAAACAACGAAAAGGGTGCGCTGCTCTATATCGTAACCTGCGCGCTGGTTGTTATCCAGCCGCTGCTCGATATAATTTCATCTGTTGTCATCAATCTCGGCAAGGCGAATTATATCAGCTTCTCGGGTGTTGTAAGGGCGCTCATAATAGCTGCCGTCACCGTGTTTACCCTCGGCTTTTACAAGGGCAGATACAGCAGGCTGTTTAAGATTTATAACGGCATCGCGGCCGCATATATCATACTGATGTGCCTGATGAGCGCGACCCGCGGCGACCATGTTACGTTCCTCTATATGCTCGGACTCATGGCGGATACGTTCTTCTTTGCCTTTATGTTCCTGCTTATATTCGAGACCGCGCAGACCGTCGGACGCAGAGTGCATCCATCGGTTATTGCGGCAACGGCGCTTATCTATGCGATTACTCTTGTCATAAACTATATTTCAAAGAAAGGCACCTTCCATTATTCGACCTCGTTTGCGGTGGCGCTCGCCCTGCTTATTCCTTCCGCGCTCGTTTTTCTGGTCTCGCGTCTCGGCAGAAAAAAAGCGGAGAACGCAAAGCCGATTGACGCGGCGCTCTCATGGATAGTCCCGGCGGCGGGCAGTATTTTGCTTCTCGTCGGCGCAGTGCTTTCAAATTCGAAGCCCGTACTTTTTGTGTCCGTCATATTCTCTGCGGGTCTCTTTATTTGGACCTTTTCTTCGTGGAGAGACGGAAGAAAAGAGAACCGCCCGCCCATGATGCGCGCGTTTATTTCGAGTGCGCTTTTCTGCGTGCTTGTCCTTGCGTTTCTGCCCGTTTCTCCCGTCAAGAGCAGCTTTGACGGCAGATTGAGCTTCAAGGAACTGTTTTATACATATAACGGTCAGCAGTCGCCGACAGTCAACCCGAACGGAGAAGATCCGATTTTTGATGACGAAGATGATGACGGCAACTCCGACTATGTCCCGAACCTCGACTCCGGCTATGTGCCCGGAAGCGACAAGAAAGATGACGATACAACAAAGAAGACTACCGATAACAGCTCTGAAACTCCTGCGACAGAGTCCACAAAAGAACCTGCGGGAGACAGCACTGACGACACCTCGGAAGAAACCTCAGAAATAAGCACCGAGACCACAAAATGGTGGCAGACGAAGCCTACCTTGCCGGACAAATCCGATCTTGAGAGCTTTATAAAACCTTATATTCCGACCCTCCCCGGAGAAGACAGCACAGGGGAGTCGGAAACAGTCACCGAAAACACCACCGACAAGTCCGACACCGAGGAGCCGGGAACAGCGGCATCGGAGGAAAATCGCAGCCCCGCTGCCGCGATAGGCTTCGGAGCCCTCAGAAGCCCCGCACTTCCGAACGCCGGTGCGATAAATATTGACAGAACGGTCTATTATGCAAAGATGTTCGGCGAGGGGGATATTCAGACTAAGCTATTCGGCTTGAGATTTGCCGCGCTGTTCGATCAGACGGATTCGATAAAGACGGCGACAAAGGTACATTCCGACCCCATAACCGTTGCGCTCAACTACGGCATCTTGGGCTTCCTCGTTTATATCCTGCCTGCGGCGTTTATATTCCTGAAGCTGCTCGCGTATATTCTCTTGAATCTTACCGAGATTTTCCGCTCTGCGGGCTGCGCGGTCTATATGTTCACATCGTTTGTTATTATGATTCTTTCCGCGCTCGACGGCGATATTCTTGCCTTTTCTGCAGTCGGCGGCATAGCGTCGGTCATTTTGGCAAATGCGCTTTCCGTCAGCGAGGATGCGCGGGCGAATTCGTCGGAAAACGGATAATCGCCGATATGTGAAAAATCAACAAAGCGTTCCGATTGCGGGACGCTTTTTCTATTTCTGTCGCATTCCGAAATTTTTGTCTCTGCACCTCGAAAAAATTCCGAAAAATTTTCATAAAACTTCGATTTTTCGCAAAAAAATATTGAAAGTAAATCGTACTATTTACTTTTATATTTAATAGTGTGTATAATTATTATGCTGAAAAACGCGTTGAGAAATGCACCTTTTTGTTACATTTCACCAATGCGCGTTTTTGAATGGCTGCTGATTATATCCTGCATATGTGCAGGGAAAGGAATGATATTCAAAATGAAAAACCTTGGGTACTACAACGGCAAATTCGGTCCTCTCGAAGAAATGATGGTTCCCATGAACGACAGAGTCTGCTATTTCGGTGATGGCGTCTATGACGCTACCTACAGCCGCAACGGCGTCATCTTCGCTCTCGACGAGCACATTGATCGCTTTTTCAACAGCGCAGGACTGCTCCGCATTGAGCTTCCCTGCACAAAGGATGAGATGAAAGACATCCTCAACGATATGGTCAGCAAGGTTGACAGCGGGAATAACTTTGTTTATTGGCAGGCGACCCGCGGAACCGGAATCCGCAACCATGCGTTCCCCAAAGAGGGCAAGGCCAACATTTGGGTTACGATCAAGCCCGCAGAGGTCAAGGATCTTTCTCAGCGCATTAAGCTCATAACCCTTGAGGACACAAGATTCCTTCATTGCAATATAAAGACCCTCAACCTCATCCCGAGCGTTATGGCGGCTCAGAAGACCGTCGAGGCCGGCTGCGACGAGAGCGTTTTCCATCGCGGCGACAGAGTCACGGAGTGCGCTCACAGCAACGTACATATTATAAAGGACGGCATATTCAAGACCGCTCCCGCCGATCACTATATCCTTCCCGGTATTGCCCGCGCCCATCTTATCAGAGCGTGCAAGGCTAACAACATCACGGTTGACGAGACTCCGTTCACCGTCGCCGAGCTTATGGATGCCGACGAAGTCATAGTTTCCTCGTCCGGCTCGTTCTGCCTTGTCGCAGATGAAATAGACGGCAAGCCCGTAGGCGGCAAAGCCCCCGAGCTTATCGACATCCTTCAGAAATATCTCGTCAAAGAGTTTATTGACGCCACGACTGTCTGAGGGAGGGGAGCGGTATGACGCAAAAAGAGCTTACTGTTCTCAATCTCGGAGACAGCCTCGACAATATCTCCAACATTGACCCCAGAGGCTACGGCGTTTGCCATATCCTCTATCCCGCCGCGCGCGAATATACAGGCGGACCTCTCTGCATGAATGCCGCGACAAAGCTCTGCGATACATTGAAGCAGGATGACCTCGTATATATAATGACCGGCTTTGTTCTGCCCCCGTCGGGCAGCGCCGAGACGGACGGCGTTATCAGCTCCGTCCTGCTCGCGCGTGCGCTCGTCATAGCGTTCGGTGCAAAGCCCGTTATCGTCTGCCAGGAGGAGAACGTCCCCGCGGTCAAGGCTATGGCCGCAGTTGTCGGACTTCATCTCTATGATTCGATAGATGAGCTTAAAAAATATCCGATATCCATGGCTGTCGTGCCCTTTACAAAGGATAAGGCCAAGGCGGAGAGCTGCGCCGACGAGATAATCTCCCACGGCAAGCCCGCTGCGGTTATCAGCATTGAGGCGCCCGGCGAGAATAAGATAGGCGTATATCATAACGCCACCGGACTCGATGTCACTCATCTCGAGGCCAAAATGGATATCCTCTTCGATAAGCTCCGCGACATGGGCGTGCTCAATATCGCAATAGGCGACCTCGGCAACGAGATAGGCATGGGCACAATTGCTTCTCATCTGCATAAGAACATTCCTTATGCCGACGAGGGCGAGTGCCGTTGCGGCTGCGGCGGCGGAATAGCCGTGCGCACCGTCACCGATAACATAATCACCGCCACTGTCTCCGATTGGGGCTGCTACGCGATGATAGCGGCGATTGCTTATCTCAAAAAGGATCTCGATATCATGCATACCGCAGAGCTTGAGGGCGATACAATAGTCACTGCCGCTCGCAACGGTATGATTGATATGTACGGCTGGTGCATCCCGGCTATCGACGGCTTCGGTAAGAGCCTGAATATGTCGATAGTCAACCTCATGCGCGAGTGCGTCAGCTACTCGCTGAAGCTTGAGGAGACCTGCAAGACCTGGTTCGAAAAGGTCATCGACAAGGGCTTTTTCGGCGAATAACCAAAAAAAGGGGTAAAAAACTATGAATGAAACGTTGTTTCTTCCTGCCGGAGATTCGGCGGTCAATGTCGAGTTCGGCAGAATAATAGACCCCGAAATAAACAAAAAGATACGCAGCCTGTCTGACTCGCTGTCTCGTAAGCCGATACGCGGGGTGACGGAATGTATACCCACGTTCCGTTCCCTGCTCGTCTGCTACGACCCCTTGCAGACGGGCTGCGAGGCTTTGATAAAGAAACTCAAAAAGCGTATAAAATCTCTCGATCAGGCGTCGGCCGGAGAGAAGCGTGTGTTCAATATTCCCGTCTGCTACGGCGGCGAATTCGGAGAGGATATAGCCTTTGTCGCGTCCCATGCCGGACTCACCGAGCAGGAGGTCATAGACATACACACGGGCAGAGATTATCTCATATTTATGCTCGGATTCCTGCCGGGCTTCGCCTATCTCGGCGATATGGATAAGCGCCTGCACACTCCGCGCCTTTCAAACCCGCGAACGAGTATTCCCGCGGGCTCCGTCGGCATAGGCGGCGAGCAGACGGGCATATATCCGCTCGCGTCGCCGGGCGGCTGGCAGCTCATCGGCAGAACGCCGGTCAGACCCTATGATCCGAACCGTGCCGAGCCTATACTTTACAGCGCGGGCGATTATATCAGATTTTTCGCCGTCGACGAGCAGGAGTACCGCAAAATAGAGGAGCTTGTCAGCCGCGATGAATACGAGTGCAAAATAACTGCCGGGGAGGGGAACTGATATGAGTATGCATATAATCTCGCCCGGTATGCTCACCACCGTTCAGGATCTCGGCCGCTGCGGATACATGGCGTCGGGCTTCCAGCAGAGCGGCGCGATGGATCGCTTTGCCGCCGAGGCAGCAAACCTCTTGGTCGATAACAGCGAGAAGGACGGAGTGCTCGAAATGACCATGCTCGGCGTGAAGGTTTATTTTGACGAGGACAATGTCATAGCGATAACCGGAGCCGAGTTCACTCCCACAGTGACCGATTTTGAAACGGGAGAAGTGACCGAGCTTCCGATTAACCGCGCCATACGCATTAAAAAGGGCGATGTGCTCGACTGCGGCAGCGCAAAGAGCGGACTGCGCGGCTATCTCGCCGTGGCGGGCGGCTTTGATATCGCTCCCGTTATGGGCAGTATGTCTACAAATCTAAAGTGCAAAACCGGAGGCTTTGAAGGCAGAAAGCTCAAGGCGGGCGATGTAATTCCGCTTCGCCATCCGCAGGGTTGGCTATTCAGTATGGTCGGCCGCGTGTATGAGCCCGAAAAGCGTGCAGACGGCACGGTTACTATCCATGTTATACCCGGCCCTCAGGATGATTACTTTTCCGATAAGGGCAAAAATACCTTCTATTCAGAAGTTTATTCCGTCACCGCCGATTCAGACAGAATGGGCATAAAGCTCGACGGAGCGCCGGTAGAGAGCATTGACGGCGTCGATATTATTTCGGACGGCATAGTTGCGGGCTCGGTTCAGATACCGTCCGCAGGCAAGCCGATAATTATGATGGCGGACAGACAGACTACCGGCGGCTATGCAAAAATAGCGACGGTTATCACCTCTGACCTGCCCCTGCTCGCCCAGCTTCGTCCGGGCGGCACTCTGCGATTTAAAAAGGTCGACCTTCAGTATGCCGTGAAACGCATAAAGGCCGATAAAAAGGCGCTCAAAAAACTACAGACTAATATTCTCAGAGCGGATACCTTTACATCCGACTCCTGATTGGAGGTATATAAAATGGACTATTCTTCGATGAGTCCGCGTGATGTCAGACAGCTTATAAGAGAGGGTGCAATAACCTGCAACACCTCGGGAATGTGTGCGGGCTATGCTCAGGCGAATCTCTGCGTTCTGCCGAAGGATCTCGCCTATGACTTCCTGCTTTTCGCTCAGCGCAACCCGCGCCCGTGCCCGATTCTCGAAGTCAGCGACGTCGGCTCGCGTTTTTTGAAGAAAATAGCTCCCGGCGCGGATATCGCAAACGATATCCCGAAATACAGGGTCTATGAAAACGGAGTTATGACCGGCGAATATACTAGCGTCGAGCATCTCTGGCGCGACGATTTTGTCAGCTTCCTCATTGGCTGCAGCTTCTCCTTTGAGTCGGAGCTGATTGCCGCAAATGTGCCGATAAGGCATATTGAAGAGGGCAGAAACGTGCCGATGTATCTCACTAACATTGAGTGCGAGCCGGCGGGAATTTTCCACGGAAAAATGGTCGTGAGTATGCGCCCTCTGCCCTATGACAAGATAGTTACCGCCGTCGCTGCGACTGCCGCCATGCCCAAGGTTCACGGTGCGCCGATACATATCGGAGATCCGTCCGTTATAGGCATAGATGATATCTCGAAGCCCGATTTCGGCGACTCCGTTACGATAAAACCCGGCGAGGTGCCGGTGTTCTGGCCGTGCGGTGTCACTCCGCAGTCGGCGCTCATGAGCACAAAGCCGCCCATAGCGATAACCCATTCGCCCGGGCATATGCTTATAACCGACGTTAAAAATGTCGAGCTTAAATATTGACAGGGGGTACGTATATGCACAAAATAGATCTTAACTGCGATCTCGGCGAGAGCTTCGGCAACTATAAGCTGGGTCTCGACGATGAGGTCATAAAATATATTTCGTCCGCCAATATAGCCTGCGGCTTCCATGCGTCCGATCCGCTCGTGATGCAGAAGACCGTCGCCCTCGCGCACGCAAACGGCGTCGCGGTCGGCGCGCATCCCGGCTTTCCGGATCTTGTCGGCTTCGGCAGAAGAAATATGAACGTCTCGCCCGCCGAGGCGAAAGCGTTCGTTCAGTATCAGATAGGCGCACTCGCAGCGTTTTGCAAGGCAGCGGGCTGCCGCCTTGAGCACGTCAAGCCCCACGGTGCGCTCTATAATATGGCGGGCAAGGACGAGATTCTCGCCGCCGCCATATGCGAGGCTGTCTATGAATTTGACCCCGAGCTTATTCTTCTCTGCCTCTCGGGCAGCAAGATGATGAGCGCGGCAAAGAAAATCGGACTCCGAGCCGCAAGCGAGGTTTTTGCTGACAGAGCCTACGAGGATGACGGCTCGCTTGTCGCAAGAGGCAAGCCGGGCGCAGTCATAACCGACGAGGACGAGGCGGTCAGCCGCGTTATCGGCATGGTTAAAAACGGCACGGTCGAGTCGATAAACGGAAAAACAATCGAGCTCAAGCCAGATTCGATATGCCTGCACGGCGACGGAATTAAGGCAGTCGAATTTGCAAGGCGCATTAAATCCGAGCTCATGGCAAACGGTATCGAGACCGCTCCGCTTGCGCAAATAATCTGACAAAGGAAGCGATAACGGTGAAATATCATCGTATATATGCAAAGATAGATATAGACGCGATCCTCCACAATCTCGGCGAGTGCAAACGCTGCATACCCGAGGGCACGAAGGTTCTCGCGGTAATAAAGGCGGACGGCTACGGCCACGGCGCGGTCGAGCTTGCGCATCAGCTTGAGGATAAGGTTGACTATTTCGGCGTCGCCATTATCGAGGAGGCGGTCGAGCTTCGCCGCTCGGGTATAAAGAAGCCGATACTTATTCTCGGCTATACCTCGCCCTCGCAGGACGATCTGTTAATAAACTACGGTATCACGCAGAATATCTACACCTATGAAATGGCGAAACGTCTGTCCGATAGGGCGGTTGCCCTCGGAAAGACCGTTCGTTTTCATATCGGACTCGACACCGGTATGTCGCGTGTCGGATTTCAGGATAACGACGAGAGCGTTGAGCTTATAAAGAAGATAATCGAACTCCCGAATCTCGTCCTTGAGGGTATTTTCAGCCACTATGCCCGCGCCGACGAGGTTGATAAAACAACCGCGCATCTCCAGTCGGAACGCTTTGATGCGTTTATAGATAAGCTTGAAAAGGCGGGTATAAACATACCGATAAAGCATCTGAGCAACTCGGCGGCAGTAGGGGAGTTTGAGGAGCACTATGATATGGTGCGCTTCGGCATCTCGCTCTACGGGCTCTATCCCTCGGAGGAGGTCGACAAATCGAGAATCGAGCTTGTTCCCGCGATGGAGCTGCGCACTAAAATAGTCAATCTTAAAACCGTCCCCGCAGGCTGCGGAGTCAGCTACGGTCACACATTCGTGACACAAAGAGAGACCCGTGTCGCAACCATACCCGTGGGCTATGCCGACGGCTACCCCCGTGCGCTCTCATCAAAGGGCAGGGTGATAGTCAACGGTCAGTTCGCGCCGATAATCGGCAGAGTGTGCATGGATCAGTTCATGATAGACGTAACCGATATAGAGGGTGAGCTGAATATCGAGGATGAGATCATTCTCATGGGCAGCGATAACGGCTGCACCGTGAGCGCGGAGGAGATAGGCAATATGTCGGCGAGCTTCAATTATGAGTTCGTCTGCGGAGTTGCCCGCCGTGTGCCGAGAATCTATTTCAAAGACGGAAAGCCTTATAAAGAAGTCTCTTATATTTTAGACAAAGAATAAACTGTTGACAAACCGTCCCCAAAAAGTTTATAATTAAAACGATAAAATTTTATCGAAGTACCCTGCAACATTTAAAAGTTTACATCTGGTTGCAAGTATGATTGTGTTAAACAAGGATGAAAACGCAGGCAGGCTACCGCCTGTCAAGTTTGAAGACGCAGTTAAACGCAATCAGACGACGCAAGGCTTGTAAAGCTTTAGGTGTTGCAGGGTAACAAGGGGTGTAACAATGTCAAAAGTGAAAAAACAGCCGAGCTTTAAGGCATATGCCGCAATGTGGATTGCCATTATCGCCGCATATGCGGTGTGGATGACAGCGTTTATGCGCAAGATAGTGCTCGTCAACTACGCGACAGCAGAGGAGCGAACCGTTGACGGCGTCACTCATGCCGACATCAGCGGCATGATAGGGCGTGAGTGGCTCTATCCCGTATGGGTCATAGTCTCGTGCGTGTGTCTTGCCATGTTTATCGTCTACATAAAAGTCCTGCTCTACGGCAAGGAGCCCGGCAAGGCGATGAAAATATTCTGCCTTTTCGGCGTTATTTTCGGCTGCGTCTATGTCACGTGGTACGGCTTCTTCGGCGACCAGCCCTTCATCGAAAAGGTGAAGTTTATCACCGCGAGCATGATAGGACTCGACTTCCCGTGGCATTTTAGAGGCTGGGGCGTTATCGCGTCGGCAACCGTGTTCACCAACACGCTCTATGCCTATCGCAAATTCGGCTACCACAGCCGAGCGGGCGTTATTCTCGGCTCAATCGGAAGCGCCGCCATCTATGTTACCATCAACTGCCCGTCAATGGGCGAGGAGATTCATCTCGATTCCGCGCGCTGCATGGCGCATTGGACAGGGGCGCTCCTGTTCGCTTTCTGCTGCGCCGCGCCAATGGTGCTCCTGCTCATAAACAAAGCGAGAGAGCTCAAGGGTCGCTTTATGGTCGGGCTTATAGTTTTCTGTGCGATACTTCTTACGATGCTCGTTCTCCTGCTGACTGTCGGCAAGAGCGCTATCATTGAAAATATCCCGATGCAGGCGGCATATGTTCTGCTCTTCCTGCTCAACTTCACTAATGTTTTCCCCGTGAAGAAAGCCGAAAAAGCCGAGGCAAAAGAGGCGGCGACTGTCTGATGAAAGAGAGCAAGAAATCAGTCTCCGGCGCAGGCATCGGAATAGGCATTGCAATAGGGCTTGCGTTAGGCTTGGTCATGGGTATTGTAACAGACGGACTTCCCGTGTGTCTGTGCCTCGGAGTAGGCATAGGACTTTGCTGCGGCACTGTGTTCGGCGTCTCGGGAAAGGGGAGCTCAAAGCAAAACGACCCTGTTGATCCGGACGACCCCGATGACGAGGATCTGAACGAGGACACCGACGAATATAACTGAATAGCAAAGCACCGCTGAAATTGACTTCAGCGGTGCTTTTTTGTGATTTTTATTATTTGCTCTTCTCTATGGTCTGCAAGAATCCGTCCGCAAGCGCGAGCTTCTGCTCGTCAACTCCGAGCTTACCTGCAATCTTCATTGCCGTCTTGATTTTTATCGGATAGATGGGCTTGAGCAGGGGACTTGAAACGGCCTTTGCCGCAAAGTCGCCGGCGGCGTTCTTGATTATCCTGTTTATCTCGTCGTTGCCGAGCACATCGCCCATTCTGTCCTCAACGGAGAGCTTGCTCGGGTCAACCTCGCCGTCGTTGGAAACGAACCAGTTGCGCACGAATGAGGAGTACTCCGCGGGCATTTTGTATTCGTCGGTGGCTTTTTCTATGCCGTTTACCGTTATCGTGTGTGCCGGGCGAGCCTTGCCGCCGCGCGCCTTGATAACATTTTCGCCGAGCTTGAGCTCAACATCCTCGAAGATGAACACCTTGTCCGCTTTCTGCGTGTAGGCCTTGCCGTTTATCTCAAGCGTGACCTCGGGGCAGTTGGAGTAGACCTTTATTTTGCTCTTTCCGGCGGGTCTGTTGACATATCTTTCGCCGGCGATGTGAACGAACTTCTTGTCGCTCCAATATGCCTTGTAAAGCCAGAACGAATCCTTCTTTATTTTGCGGTCAAAGGTAACAAGACCCTTGTTGTTTCTGCCTCTGACTCCGCCCTCGTTTCTTGAAGCCGAGCCGAAGTCGAACATATTCCAGACATATGAGCCCCAGAGCCAGTCGCGCTCGTTTATCGCCTTGATATAGTGCTCATGGAACAGTGCCTGATAGTCTTCACTGTAGTCGCCCTGGAGAGGGGAGTCGGAGTGGTATTTTGTTATACCCTCGGCGCCGTATTCTGAAAGGCAGAGCTTGCCCTCGGGATTCTCTCTGTGCCACTCATCGAGCCATTTATCAAACTCATTGCAAGAGCCCATGTACCAGCCGAAGTAATGGTTATAGCCGAGAATGTCGGTGATATGATTGAGCGGAGAGGTCACCGGGCACATACACAGCTGAGCGCAGGTGGTGTATCTCGTCGGGTCAAGATATCTCGCGAGCTTGTTCATGCGCTTGAGGAAGGTTATGAGTCTCTTGCTCGCGCTTCCGCCTATTGTTATCTCATTTTCGATGCCCCAGCAGAAAATTGACGGGTGATTGTAGTTTTGCTTTATCAGCTCAACGAGCTGCTGCTCCGCGTTCTTATTGCGCTTGGAGCTGAAACGGGAGATGACCGGCACCTCCGCCCAAACGAGCAGACCGCTCTCGTCGCAGAGGTCATAGAAATAGCTGTTCTGCTGATAGTGGGCAAGACGCACCGAGTTAGCGCCGACGTCGAGGATAAGTTTGACGTCCTCGGCGTGCTGTTTCTCGGTTATGGCGTTGCCCATATTCTCTCTGTCCTGGTGGCGGGAGACACCCTGAAGCTTGATGTGCTCGCCGTTGAGGAAGAAGCCCTTGTGGCTGTCAATGCGGTAATCGCGCAGACCCGTTCTGATATCGATATTGTCGGTAACTTCACCTATGGAGCTGTCAAATATCTCGCATCTTACGGTGTAGAGATACGGATTCTTTCTGCCGTTCCAAAGTATCGGATCCTCAACGGGCAGCTTGGCGCTGATTATCGGGCGGAGATCCGCAACTGTTGAAGCTTTTTCGTTGCCTTCTGCGTCAATGAGCGTGAAGCGAGCCTTGTGAGAGCAGTCGGCGTTGTCAATAAGCGCCTTTATGCTAAGCTCCCAGCCGCCCTCACCGACGTGGCGCGGTGTGATATAGATTCCGTCCGAGCCGTAATCTTTCATGGAAAATCTGCAGTCCGGAACCTCGATAAGATTGACATCGCGGTAAACGCCGCCGTAGAAGGTGAAGTCCGCCATCGTCGGGTAAACGGACTCGTCGGGGGAGTTGTCGGCGGTTATGTCAACGCGGCAGCCGTGTCTGATATAGTCGGAGATATCGACTCTGAACGCGGAATATCCGCCCTCGTGAACTGCGACAAGCTCGTTATTGACTCTGATTTCAGCCTTTGAATTGACGCCCTTGCATTCGAGGAACGTTTTCTTGTCCGATTTCGGCAGCTCCTTGGAATACGTCGCCTTTGTGCGAAGATATCCGTTTGTGCCGTCCTGACCGTCAAAGGCGTTCCAGGTGTGCGGAAGATTGACGGTCTCTGTCTTTCCGTCGAGCGTAAAGAGCCAACCGTCATTTATCCTTATGACATTTCTCATTGTGTGACCTCCCGTAAGATGATTTTATTATATACTGATATTAACAGAATACACATTAAAAGTCAATCTAATCAATTTTCACAGTCTATATGATACACCAAATATTTTAAACTTGTATGAACAACTTGAAGTTTGCTTGAATATTCTGAAAAAACTGCTATACTGGTAATGCCAAAAAAAGATTAGGATAAATCCTTTAAGAGAGGGGAGCCAAAATGAAAAGCTCGGTCAAACGTACTATCTGTATAGCTGCAGTGGTTGTTGTCGCCGTATGTGCCGCGCTGGCAGCGCACTTCTTTCCCGGGCTCAGCGCCGGCGATATTCCGGATATTGTCAGAGCTTCCGCCGATGAAACCGGCATGGCATATTTCGGTTGTAAGTCGGATAACGACTATGCGGGTCTTGCACTCAACAGAAAAGATAAGACCTTCAATTTCTTGCAGTCATACCGTTTTTTCGTCGCTTTGAGCGGCTCTTATGAGGAGAATGACGATTATCTGATGCTTACCGCGAAAAACGCCGGGACGGAAAATAAATTTACATTCAAAAAGCAGAAAGACGGGCTCGAATTTCTTCCCCAAAAGTCTGACCCCGTGCCGGAGCTGCAATATTCAAACAGCTCCGATAAAGCGGAGAAGTGCATAAAAAACAAAGCTCTTTTCACACCGTCGTCTGTTCGCACCGATGCTATAACCTATCTCGGCAGGAACGAGCAAAGCGGCATAAAACTCTATGTTGAACTTTCTCTTTCTCCCGCAGACGGTAAATATTTCATGCACAGGAGTGACATGAGCGATTGCTCAGCGGGTACTTACGAAGAAAAGGACAGCCGCCTTGTTCTCTGTGATGATAACGGCAGAGACGAATACTGTTTTGATATCAGCGGCGATGAGCTTGTCCTTGATTCCGAAAAATCGGCGAAAACAGCTTATATCCATTCCGACGCAGTGCTAAAAAAGCTCGGCGAAGGGCAGAAATTGTCCGATGCGCTCGAAAGTTATTTTGCAAGCTGACAGCATTAAAAAATATTCACAAAAAAGCATCCGCAGAAAATTTCATCCTGCGGATGCTTCGTTTTTTCTATATGCTTTTATGCCTCGGGGCAGATGTTCGTCGCAACGATATCAACGCCGGTGCCGAGAATGTTTGCGCAGACAACGTCGCCGATTTTGACGGGAGCCTTGATCTCAAGCTTTGCTATCTCCTTGACGCAGTCCTTGACCTTGTCCTTCGGAACAGCCTTTGCGGACTTAACGGGAACAACGGGGTGAACGCCGCCGCTGACCTTGACAGTCGTGGTAAGGCTTCTCTCGGGGTTGGTGCACTCGGTTCTCGCATAGGCGTCGCCGCGCTTGCAGGTGTTGCCGGTAACGCTGAGGATCTCTCCGCTGTCGCTGAGCTCAACGGAAATCTGGCAGCCCATGGGGCAGGCGACACAAATAATATCTTTTACCATGATTATTCCTCCACCTGAATTTCGATTATGCCGTTCTCATCAAAGTTCTTGAGCATATCGCTCTTGATGATGACGTTCTCCATCTCGCCGGGAGCGAGTCTCGGGCGCTTCTTGCTGATGAGCGTCTCGCCGTTATAGGTAACGACTACCTTGGCGTTCTTGTGAACGTCGCCGACTCTGAAGAAGAGCTTAACGTCCTCGTCCTCGCCCAGAGCTATCTTCTGCGGTACGATGTAACGCACGCCGTTGATGCCTCTGGTCTTGACATATTTCTTTTCCTTGTTTCCGCCGTTCTTTATATATCTCGCTGCGCCCTCGCCGGCCGTCTGGCTCTCGAGGGTAACGAAGTCAACAAGGTCGTGAACGTGCAGCACGTTGCCGCAGGCGAAAACGCCGGGGTGAGTAGTCTCTCTGTATTCGTCAACTACCGGGCCGCCGGTGACGCGGTCAAACTCGATGCCCATGTTCTTGCTCAGCTCGTTCTCGGGGATAAGACCGACGGAAAGCATGAGCGTATCGCAGGGGACATACTCCTCTGTGCCGGGTATCGGGCGGCGGTTGTCGTCGACCTGTGCAATGGTAACGCCCTCAAGACGCTCTTTGCCGTGGATATCGATAACGGTAGTGCTGAGTTTGAGCGGAATATCAAAGTCGTTGAGGCACTGTACGATGTTTCTCGTAAGACCGCTCGAATAGGGCATGAGCTCGCAGACCATCTTGACATGAGCACCCTCAAGGGTCATGCGGCGCGCCATGATAAGACCGATATCGCCCGAGCCGAGGATAACGACTTCTTTGCCGGGCATATAGCCGTCGATGTTGACATATTTCTGGGCGGTGCCTGCGGAGAGAACGCCTGCGCAGCGGGTGCCCGCTATGTTGAGCGCGCCTCTCGGACGCTCACGGCAGCCCATGGCAAGGATAACTGCGGTAGCGTCTATTTCAATAAGACCGTCCTCTTTGTTAACTGCGGTGACAACGTTGTCATCGGAGATGGAGAGCACCATAGTGTCGGTCTTAACGACAATGTCGGTGTCCTCAACGAGCTCGATGAAGCGCGCGGCATATTCGGGGCCGGTCAGCTCCTCCTTGAAGGTATGGAGCCCAAAGCCATTGTGGATACATTGGTTGAGAATCCCGCCCAGCATCGCGTCTCTTTCCAAAACAACGAGATTCTTGGCGCCCGCCTTTTTCGCGGCGATCGCCGCGGCAAGTCCCGCAGGCCCGCCGCCTATCACGACAATATCATAC